>Ga0193726_1000083_pt1 | contig 165989 bp, 157 predicted proteins | sample H2c1metaG_FD_144928 | JGI IMG/M metagenome (GOLD analysis project Ga0193726, IMG submission 144928) | Soil microbial communities from a riparian zone of the East river system, Colorado, United States - H2c1 | ecosystem: Environmental > Terrestrial > Soil > Riparian zone | place: USA: East...
GATCTTGGAATAAGCGGATGGCAGTGCACTGTGTGCGAAGCGGTCCATGATCGTAACGTCAATGCAGCCCACATGATCCTCGCGGCGGGACATCGCCGTCTTGCAGAAGGAATCCTCGGACCTTGAGGGCGAGGAGGATGTCAAAGCACAGATCGCGCGTCCGCGCGTCGCTTCGTGGGTTCGTTTGCCTTTTGGCGACCGCGCTGACACTCTGCTCGTCTCAAACAATGTATGGGGAGCCGCCTCGATGTCCGCAAATAAAGTGAATTCAGCCGCACGCATCGTCGCACGGCGAGGGCTGCGCGGACTAGCAGCCTCCCTCATCGGAATCTTGAGTTTTGCGATGTCCCCAGCGGCCAACGCCGCAAATTCGAAGGCGCCCGCCGCCCCGCTCAAGGTCTATATCTCAGTCGACATGGAAGGCGTCGCCGGCGTCGTCACGGCCGATCAGTTGCTTCCGGGCGGTTTTGAGTACGAACGATTCCGCCGCTTCATGACGGATGAAGCGGTTGCCGCGGTTCGAGGCGCCCAGGCGGCGGGAGCCACCGAGGTCGTTGTCAGCGATTCGCATGGCAACGGCGAGAGCCTGTTGATCGAGCTCTTTCCAAAGGACGTGCGAATCGTGCGCTCGTGGCCACGGCACGGCGAAATGATGGCCGGTCTCGACTCCACCTTTGCTGCGGCGCTGTTCGTCGGTTATCACGCGTCCACGACAAATCCAAAGGGGGTTCGCGCTCACACTATCTCGAGCGCCCACTTTACGCGCGTTGCCCTGAACGGCACTCCCGTCACCGAGGCAGAGTTGAACGCGGCCTATGCCGGCGCAATGGGTGTTCCGGTTGTATTCGTCTCCGGCGACGATGTCGCCGTCAGCGAGGTCACGACGCGCCTGGGCGCCATGGAGTCGGTGATCACCAAAAAGAGCCTTGGATTTCACTCGGCTGAGTCGCTCACACCGGCCGCGGCCTGCGACAAGATTTATCAGGGCGCACTGTCCGCCGTTTCTCATCGGGATCAACGCAAGCCCTATGTTCTTCCGACCCCCATCACCTTGGACATCTCATTCAAAAATTACACGTCGGCTGAAATTGTGGCTTACCTGCGTTCCGTGGAACGCACCGACTCTCATTCGATTCGCTTCGTAGGCCGCGACATGGCGGAAGTGATGGATTTCATCGTTTTCCTGGACTACTACAATCCAGACATGACGCCGTAAGCGGCGGTATCGATGATACGGGAGCATCCGTGATAGTGACGGCCGCTGACAGGTAAGGTGTAATGGACATCCAACAAGCCATGCTTGCCCGTCTTGACCGCCATCAGCCGATCAGCGCGCTGCCCCGCGACTTTTATACCAGTGAGACGGATTACCGGCTCGAACTGGAAACCATCTGGTATCGCGATTGGCTGTTCGTGGGACATGACTGCGAGATTCCTCACGCCGGCGACTACTTCACTGTGCAGATCGGCGAGTACCCGCTCATCGTTGTACGGGATCGCGACGGAGAGATTCGCACCTTCCATAACATCTGTCGTCATCGCGGATCGCGGATTTGCTCGGCGGAGCACGGTACGGTGCCGCGATTCGTATGTCCTTACCATCAGTGGACCTACAAGCTCAGCGGAGAGCTCATTGCGGCGCGCGACATGGGCGGTGACTTTCAGCGCGCTCAATATCACCTGAAAGCGGCGCACTGCGCGCATTTTGGTGGCTACATTTTCGTATGCTTAGGCGTGGTGGCCCCGGATTTCGATGCATTCGCGAATCTCGCCGAGCCTTATCTTCTGCCACACCGCTTGCATCAGGCGAAGGTAGCATTTCAATCAACCATCATCGAGCATTCGAATTGGAAGCTGGTATGGGAAAACAATCGCGAATGTTATCACTGCGCTGCGAACCACCCTGAACTGTGCCGTACCTATCCATCCACGCCGACGGTGGTCAGCATCGGCGCAGCGACCAACAGCCCGGGGGTTGGGGAACAGTGGCAGCGGTGGGAGTCACAAGATCTGCCGAGCCGCTTTCAGCTCTCGCCTAACGGTCAATCGCGCCTGGTCCGCATGCCGCTTCTTGGTACCGCGGTGAGTTTTACCCTGGACGGCGCGGCGGCTGTACGGCGTCCTTTGAGCGACTCGGTGACCGAACCGAATGTCGGTTCATTGTTGATGTTCCACTATCCTTCGACCTGGAACCATGTGCTCGGCGATCACGCGACCACCTTCCGCGTGCTGCCCTTGAGTCCAACCGAAACGCAATTAACGACCAAGTGGCTGGTGCACAAGGATGCCGAAGAGGGCGTGGATTATGATCTGGCGCGCTTGACGGAAGTTTGGCGTGCCACCAACGATGAGGATCGGCGCGTCTGCCAGGAAAATCAGCGGGGCGTGAATTCTCCGATCTACGCTCCGGCGCCGTACTCCACCATCCACGAGGCCGGCACGCTGCAATTCATCGATTGGTACCGCCGTCATTTCATGGCCCGCCTGAGCGAAGTATCGGACTCGGGCGCGGCGTGAGCCTGGTCGACTTCGAGGACGCTCCCTTCCGGCGAGTCCACTGGAAACTGGCTATTGGCGCGACGACCGGTTATCTCAGCGATGGCTACACGTTGGGCGTGGTGGGGATTGCACTGGCCGGCGCGCAATCCCAGCTTTCCCTCTCGCCGGGGTGGTTGGGCGCGCTCGGCGGCGGCTCGCTCGCGGGGCTGCTGGTGGGGGCGCTTTTCTGCGGGCCAGCGGCAGACCATTTCGGCCGCCGGCCGATCTTCGCGTACAACATGATCGCCTTCGTGGTGCTCAGTCTGCTACAGCTTTGGGTTAGGTCTGCGGCGGAACTGCTGGCAATTCGATTTCTTCTGGGCGTAGTGCTTGGCACCGATTACGTCGTGGTCAAGGCTTTGTTGGCGGAATTTATGCCGCGTCTTAACCGCGGCCGGGCGCTGAGCTTGATGGGCGTTGCCTGGGCGCTCGGCTACGCGCTCGCATATGTGGCCGGCTTCAGTATGCGAAATACCCACCCCGGCGCCTGGAGATTGGTTCTGGCAAGCAGCGCGATTCCCGCGCTGATTTCGATCCCGCTCAGGCTCTCGGCGCGCGAATCACCGTTGTGGCTTTCACTTCAGGGGCGCCCCGAGGAGGCACAGCGCGTCATTGATGCCTCGCTCGGACCGGGATTCGGGCTGCCGAGCATGCCGGCGCGGAACTTCACGACTGCTCCGTGGCGCGAACTGCTGTCGCGCCGCTATCGCCGATCCACGTTCGTGGCCTGCGCGGTGTACGTATGCCTCGTGGTGCCTTACTTCGCCGTCAGCACCTTCATTCCACAAGTCATGGCCGCGCTCAAGGTGAGCGGAAACGAAACCGCCGGACTCATCTACATCATAGGATTGATGGTGGGCTCCGTCGGCGGATTATTGATGGTCGACTGGTTCCCTCGACGAGTCTTCGTCATCGGCAGCTTTGCGGTCACCAGCGCGGCGTTGCTGCTTTCTGCGATCGGCGCGAATCTGCCGGATTTCCTCACGGTGCTGGCTTTTGCCGTATTCTCCTTTGTCTTGTCAGCCGCTCAAGCGCAGATTTACGTATATTTGCCGGAACTCCTTCCGACGTCGGTGCGTGCCTCGGGGCTCGGCATCGCGGTGGCGGTGAGCCGCTTAGGCGCCGCCGCGGCCACCTCCTTGCTGCCGCTGTGCGTGGCTCGCTACGGCGTGCATGTGGCGTTGGACATTTGCATTGCCACCCTCGTGATGGGTGGCCTCGCTTGCTACATATGGGCGCCCGAGACTCGTCACGCGCGACTCGCCGTGGAAAGTCCAGTTTAGAAAAATGCGCTATTCGATCTTTAATCTGTTGCGCCAAGCCCTCGTCGGTCATTCAGGCTGGGGGCCGGCGTGGCGCGATGCGGAGCCCAAGCGCAGCTATGACGTGATCATCGTGGGTGGCGGGGGGCATGGACTGGCAACCGCGCATTATCTTGTCAAGGTGCACGGTGTTCGAAGCGTCGCCGTGCTGGAGAGGAGCTGGATTGGTTCCGGTAATGCCGGACGCAATACCACCATTATCCGCTCTAATTATCTGTTGCCCGGGAATAATCCCTTCTATGAACTGTCGATGAAGCTGTGGGAGGGGCTGGAGCGGGATCTCAATTACAACACCATGGTGAGTCAACGCGGCGTGCTCAACCTGTTCCACTCCGACGCGCAGCGCGACGCCTACGCGCGCCGCGGCAATGCCATGCGCATGCATGGCGTCGATGCCGAGCTGCTGGACCAGACGGCGGTGCGGCGGATGCTGCCATTTCTCGATTTCGAGGGCGCGAGGTTTCCGATTCAAGGCGGCCTGCTACAGCGGCGTGGCGGCACCGCGCGGCACGATGCCGTGGTATGGGGTTACGCGCGCGCGGCAAGTGATCGGGGCGTCGACATCATCCAAAACTGCGAAGTGAACGGCTTCTTGAGAGACGGCGCTCGAATCACCGGCGTCAGAACCACGCGCGGCGACATCCAAGCCTCAAAGGTCGGTATCGCGGTGGCGGGCAACACGTCGACAGTCGCCAGCCTGGCGTCCTTGAGATTGCCGATCGAGAGCCATGTGCTGCAGGCGTTCGTGTCTGAGGCCATCAAGCCGTTCATATCCTGCGTCGTCACTTTCGGCGCCGGACACTTTTATCTCAGTCAGTCGGATAAGGGCGGCCTGGTGTTCGGCGGTGACATCGACGGCTACAACTCCTATGCGCAGCGGGGTAATCTGCCCATGGTCGAGGATGTGTGCCAAGGCGGCATGGCGTTGATGCCCGCCCTTGGGCGGGTGCGCGTGCTGCGCTCCTGGGGCGGAGTCATGGACATGACGATGGATGGCTCGCCGATCATCGATCGCGCTCCGCTCGAGGGCCTCTATATCAACGCGGGCTGGTGCTACGGAGGATTCAAGGCGACGCCGGCTTCCGGCTATTGTTTCGCACACTTGCTCGCGCGCGGCGAGCCGCACGAGACGGCACGCGCCTATCGGCTCGACCGTTTTGCCACTGGAAATCTTCTCGATGAGAAGGGCCAGGGTCCACAACCCAACCTGCATTGAGACCTGACGTGCAAATCCCCTGTCCATTCTGCGGCGAGCGAGACCTAAGTGAATTCTCCTATCTCGGGGATGCCGGCTATCGCCGTCCGGAACTCGGTTCAGAGAATCTTGAGGAATTCTATGAGGCGGTGTACTTGCGCAACAACCCGGCCGGACCGCACGAGGAGCTGTGGTTTCACGCCTTTGGCTGCCGCTCCTGGCTCATTGTTGCGCGCAACACCCGAACCCACGAGATTCTCGCTACGAGACTGGCGAAGCCGGCAGCGCTGGGATGAGCCCCAATCGCATCGAGGGCCGCGGCGCAATCGACCGCCACAGGCCGATCTCCTTCACCTTTGACGGCAAGGTTTTCGGGGGCTACCAGGGCGACACGTTGGCCTCAGCTCTGATGGCGGCCGGCGTAAGGCTGCTCGGGCGCTCGTTCAAATACCACCGGCCGCGCGGGATCCTCACTGCGGGTTCCGAAGAACCGAATGCGCTGGTCGAACTGGGAAGCGGCGCGCGGCGCGAACCGAATTCGCGCGCCACAGTGACGGAATTGTTTGAAGGGCTCGAAGCCCGCAGCCAGAATCGATGGCCCTCACTGACATTCGATTTGGGCGCAGTTAGCTCGCTGCTCGCGCCGGTTTTTGTGGCCGGTTTCTACTACAAAACTTTCATGTGGCCCAAGGCGTTCTGGGAAAAAATATATGAGCCTGCGATCCGGCGCGCGGCCGGCCTCGGCCGCGCCAGCTTGCAGGCGGACCCCGACTCATACGAAAAAGCCCACGCCTTCTGCGATGTACTCGTCATCGGCGCGGGCGCCGCCGGCCTCGCCGCAGCCTTGAGCGCCGGCCGATCCGGCGCGCGCGTCATTCTGTGCGATGAGGACTTTTTGAGCGGCGGGCGCTTGAACGCGGATGCGCGCCAGATCGACGGCGGCCCCGGCGGTCTCTGGGCGCAGCGAACTCACGCCGAACTCGCCTCCATGCCGCAGGTGCAGGTGATGATGCGCACGACGGTGTTCGGGGTGTACGACGGCAACACCTACGCGGCATTGGAACGCGTATCGGATCATGTGCGCACCCCGGCACAGCATCAACCGAGGCAGCGGTTCTGGAAAATCATCGCCAAGCGAGCGGTGCTGGCGTCCGGCGCCATTGAGCGTCCGCTCGTGTTCAGCGGCAACGACAGGCCCGGCGTCATGATGGCCGGCGCGGTTCGGACCTACCTCAATCGATTCAACGTCACGCCGGGGCGGCGGATCGTGATCCTTACCAGTTGCGATGACGGCTGGACTACCGGCGCTGCGCTGGCCCGTGCGCAGGTCGACGTGGCGGCTATCATCGATGCCCGCAACGACGTTCGCCCCGATCTACTGGCAGAGGCGAGGCGCACGCATACACCCGTCATGTTGGGCGCGCAGATACTTGACACTCAAGGTGCGCTCGCGTTAAGCGCGGTGTCGGTACGCGATGCGCACGGACGCAGGCTGCGAATTGCCGCTGACACCCTGGCGATGTCGGGCGGTTGGAATCCCAACACCGCACTCTCGACCCACTTAGGAAGCCGCCCACGCTGGTCCGAGGCCATCAGCGCGTTCGTGCCCGGCGATCTGCCGCCTTTCATGAGCGTCGTGGGCGCAGCGGCCGGAGAGTTTTCACTCGCAGGCGCGCTCAATACGGGCGCTGCGGCCGGCCGCGAAGCGGCACGCGCGGCGGGGTTCGAAGCGCGCGCCTCGCAAGGATGGCGGGTTGAGGATGAGCATTCGAACGCAAATCCGTTGTGGATCGGCAGCGCGTCGCGCGGCAAGGCGTTCGTCGACTTCCAGCACGACGTGACCCGAGAAGACATTGCGCTCGCAGCGCGCGAGGGCTTCAAATCCGCCGAGCACTTGAAACGCTACACGACGCTGGGGATGGCCACCGATCAGGGAAAAACCTCTGCACTCAACGGCCACGCCATCATCGCCGCGCTGACGCAGCGTGAGACCGCCGATCTGGGCACCATCGCGTCGCGGCCGCCCTATACGCCGGTGGCCATCGGTGCTTTGGCCGGCGCGCATCGCGGCCGAGATTTCAAGCCGGTGCGGCTGACGGCCGGCCACGCCTGGGCGCAGGCGCGCGGTGCAAAGTTCGTAGAGTCGGGCGAATGGCTGCGCGCACAGTGGTTTCCGCTCGCAGGCGAGACGGACTGGTTGACAAGCGTGGTGCGCGAAGTCAACGCCGTGCGCACCGCGGTGGGCGTGTGCGATGTGTCGACTTTGGGAAAGATCGACGTGCAGGGCTCCGATGCGGCCGCATTTCTCGATCGCATCTATGCGAACCTGATTTCAACGCTCCCCATCGGACGGGTGCGTTACGGGCTCATGCTCCGCGAGGACGGCATGGTCATGGATGACGGCACCGTGGCGCGCCTGGACAAAGATCACTATGTCGTCTCGACGACCACGGCAAACGCCGCCAAGATCATGCAGCATCTGGAACATGCGCGCCAAGTGCTGTGGCCGGCGCTCGATGTGCAAGTCGCTTCCGTGAGTGAGCAATGGGCGCAGTATGCGATCGCCGGTCCGCGCTCGCGCCTGCTTTTGGAGCGGCTGCTGGGCAACGCACTCGATGTGTCCAACGCGGCGTTTCCCTATCTCGCGTGCGCTGAGTTCTCCTGGCAGGGCCGGCCGGCGCGCCTCTTCCGAATCTCGTTCTCGGGTGAACTGGCTTATGAGCTGGCGGTGACGGCACTCCGGGGAGAGGCGGCGGTGCAGGCCATCATGGCCGCCGGCGAAACATTCGGCGTCGTGCCCTACGGCACCGAGGCGTTGAGCGTCATGCGCATTGAAAAAGGTCACGTGGCGGGAAACGAACTCAATGGCGCCACGACGGCGGCGGATTTAGGATTGGGCAAACTGCTGTCGAAGAAGAAAGATTTCATCGGCCGCGTCCTTGGCTCGCGGCCCGGACTGAACGCGCCTGACAGGCCGGTGTTGGTGGGGGTCATCCCCGTCAATCGGACGGCCCGTCTGTACGCCGGCGCGCATTTCTTGAGCATCGCGGCGCAGCCGACGCTCGAGAACGATGAAGGATTTTTAAGTTCCGTAGCCTTCTCCCCGACGCTGCACACCTGGATTGGCCTGGGGTTTCTGAGCCGCGGTGCCACGCGCGTTGCAGAGCGCATTCGTTGTCACGATCCGGTCCGCAGTGCCGATGTGGAGGTTACGGTGACGAGTCCTTGCTTTTACGATCCCGACGCGGAGCGGCTCAAGAGCTGATCTGACCGATAATGACAACAGAGAATTCAGCAGGAGTGATCGTGCAGGAGCGACGGGGCTTTGGCATCGCGAAGATCCTGGTGCGCAAGAACGCGGCAACGGCGCTCGCGCAGCACGTTGAAACGCATTTCAATTGCGCGTTGCCGACTTCGCCACACAGAACGTGCGGCGACGACTTTGCCGTGATGGGTATAGGCCCGGGGAGCTGGCTCGCGATGAGCGAAAACGGGGGCAACGGCTTCGCGAGTTCCTTAAAGCCGGTACTCGGGCCCTTCGCGGCCATCTCGGATCAGAGCGACGCCTACGGCGTTTTCCGATTGAGGGGACCTCACCTCCGAGCCGCGTTGAGCAAGCTCGTGCCAATCGATATCCATGACCGAGCTTTCAAGGTGGGCGATGTTGCTCAAACCATCGCCGGCCACGTCGGCATTCTCTTCTGGCGGCTGCATGATGCCGCAGGCTCGCCGGTGTTTGACATCGCAGTGGCGCGAAGTTTCTCGGTCAGTCTGCGTCATACCTTCAACCAGAGCGCGGCGGAATTTGAATTGGCGTGGGAAGAGTCGTGACTCGCCTGCCGCTGTTGCGGCTTTCGATTCTGCTCGGCACGCTCGGGGCAGGTGGGCAACCGGCCTTTGCGAGCGGCGCGTTCGATCCCGCGGGCGCCACTATTCCGCAGCTGCGGGCGGCGCTCGATTCCGGGGCCATCAGCGATGTGCAGTTGGTGCGCTACTACTTGGATCGTATTGAGCGCTTCGACAAGGCCGGCCCTCGCATCAACGCCTTGATCAGCCTCAATGCCAATGCTCTCGAGCAGGCGCGGCGCATTGACGGCAATCTTAAGATCAAATCCAGCAGGAGAATGCTGTTGGGCATTCCCTTCATCGTCAAGGACAACTTCAATTCGGCGGGTATACCCACATCTGCCGGTTCCGCGGCACTCAAGCATTCGATACCGCCCACGAATGCCTCCGCGGTCCAGAAGCTGCTTGATCAGGGCGCCATCCTCATTGGCAAGGCAAACATGTCGGAACTGGCGTTCTCCTATGGACGTCTCGGCTATAGCTCCCTGGGCGGACTGACGCTCAACCCCTACAACACATCACGAAACGTCTCCGGATCGAGCAGCGGCTCGGCCGCGGCGCTCGCCGCGGATTTTGCGGCCTTTGCCTTGGGCACCGACACGTCCGGCTCGATTCGCGGGCCGGCCAATGTGGCGGGATTGGTCGGGCTGCGCCCGACGCAGGGCCTGATCAGCCGCGCCGGCGTGGTCCCGTCGTCACTGACCTTTGACTCCGTCGGCATTCTCGCGCGAGTTCCTCAGGACGTCGCGATTGTGCTCGATGCCATCGCCGGTCCGGACCCGATGGATGCGACGACGCTCGAACGAGCTCGATCTCAAGTCAGCTATGCGGAGGGCATAGACCACGGGTCACTGCAAGGCGTCCGATTAGGTGTGGTCGGAAATTTTCGTGGCGGGAACGATGAGGTCGACGGCGAAGAGCAGAACGTGCTCAAGGCGCTGAACGATCAAGGCGCCGTATTAATTCCGATCACCCTTCCGGATGCTTTCGAGCATCTTTGGAACTCGGTGATGGACCCGGTGGGGCAGGCCGAACTACGACCGCAACTAGAGAGTTACCTACGAACCTTGCCTGCGCGCCAGCCTAAGACCCTGGCCGAGCTCATCGATGCCAGCGTCACAAACAGAGAGCGCGAGCCTTCAAACCCGATCAATCCCGCATTGCTCAAAGCGCTTCGTGAGGCCCAAGCGAGTGGACTTACTGATTCGCCCAAATACATCCATATTTTGACGGAGCTCATCCCCTCGCTTCGTCACGAGCTTCAAGCCCTGATGGCCTCGCAGAATTTGCGCGCATTGGTATTTTCAACCATGAGCTGCCCCGCATCGCCGCGCTTCGACAGGCCGGATCCCCACTACGTTTGCCGTAGCGATGACAGTTATAAGGCAAGTTACATTGCATCAACGGTAGGCTTCCCTGAAGTCACCGTTCCGGTGGCCCGGATATCGAATAATCTGCCGTTGGGCTATTCGTTATTGGGAGTGCCAGATAGCGAGGTACAACTACTTGGTTTGGCAAATGCCATGCAACAGGCATTGCGCATCGCACACGGCCCTCTGCCCGGGCCTTCACTGCACTAGCGTCACTAGCCTAGCCAGCCCAGGTTTTCACAAAGTCGGACAGGTTCGGCAACACGTCGACTGAAGCATGCAGCAGGACGATCAGCAACAGACTGCGCGTTCGTGCCCATAACGTTCCGAACAGCACCGCGACCGGCGAGAGCACGCCAACAGTAAAAGCAATCACCTGCACAGGATCGGGCGAGTAACCGTCAACTCCCGGGTGCCCGCGCAGGACCAGGCCCGGTGCGTGCGCCAACGCGAATAACACCGCGCCCGTTACGACCGCACCGGCCTCCGTCTTCAATACTGCCGCCAGCCGGGTTTGCAGTACCGCACGAAACAGGAATTCCTCGCTCAGACCCGCTTCGATGGCCAGCCAGATGAATGAAACCGGTGCCGCCCAGACAAGCGTTGCGACGGATGCGTGCAGCGCCTCGATTTCACTGAGTGCCGGCGATACCACGCACAGCAGGGCCAGAATAATCGCTCCGAGCACCAGCAGCGGCGGCCAAAAACCCGGCCGTCCCAGCCTCGAGTCGAAGAGCGGCGCAATTTTGGCGCCGAGCGCCGCCAGTAGCAGCGCCGGCGCTGCCACATGCACCAGCAACTTGACCACCAGCACCAGCAACTCCTGCTCCCGTCCCGCGGGAAACACTGCACGGGTCGCGCTCATTCCCCACACCAGGAAACCTACCGCATAGAGAACCAAAAAACCGAGTATCGCCCACAGCTCCAGCGTAGGTCTTCGCACCGCGATTTTAGGCGGCGCGGCGTTGCGGGTCAGCGGCAGGCTCAGCAAGGGCAACGCGGCGCCAAATACCACGAGCGAGATCGTCGGCAGTGTCCAGTCGGCGCCTTTGGCTGCGAGGTAGGCTGTCGCAGCGCCCCAAAGGAGAAGATAGCCGCTCACAAATTTCGCAGCGCGGGCAGGGATGCGTGAAGTCAGAGCCATGGCTGCGGTACGCTCGTCGAGCGAAGGCCTAATGTTTGCCTGCGGCGAATGAGCTCGTCGGATAAATCGACGGGCGGCTGGCATCATTGGCGATGGTTAAAGTCAGCCTGTAGAAAAACGTGTTGAATTTCGCCGCGGCCGCGAAATCCATGGGCTGAGTGATGTCATCCTGTGGCCGGTGATAGCGGATCTGATACCACTCGCGGTAGCGCCTCTCCGCATCCGTGTTGGGATCGTAGCCGAAAATGAAGCTGATGGCCGGTACGTGAATGCCGAGAAACGGATACTGATCGGCGCGCGCCAGTAAGTTGCGCTCCGGTTCTGCGTCCGCCCGGATTTCGATGTGCATCGGCGCGGCGACGGCGCGCGCGGTTGCGCCAAGAGAGGTATCGCCGAGCGCCTCCGCCGTCAGGATGTTCAATGGAAACAGCGGCCGCAGCTGATCGAGGTTGACGTCCGCGGCAAGTTGCGCAGCCGGCACAGTCGGATGGTCAACGAACCAGCGCGAGCCGAGCAAGCCTTTTTCCTCGCCGGTGAAGGCAACAAAAAGAATGCTGCGTTTCGGGACGCGCAAGCGGTGCGCCTTGATGTCCTCGGCGGTCTGGATCAGCAGCGCGACGTAGGCTGCATCATCGAGCGTGCCGTTGTAGAGATTGTCGCCATTGACCGGGGTGCCAAATCCATAGCCGTCCAGGTGCGCAGCGACGACTACGAACTCGCTTTTCAGTTTCGCATCGCTACCCGGCAATTTGGCGAGAATATTGGGAGAACTGATATCACGCTGTGCCACGCGCACTTGCACTCGCAGCTTGCCGGGAATTTCAAAGTTCGGCAGAGGCTGTTTCGAGCCGCCCGCCTTGAGTATCGCGGCGGCATCTAGTCCCGTGTCGGCGAGCAGAGTGGCAAAGGCCTCCGCGCTCAGGCGCATGCTCGCCAGCGGGGCAGGCGGGGCCTTCTCGGCCGGCTGGATGCGCAACGTAACGCTGCGCGCATAAGCATAAGGCCAGCGCGGCGGTTCAATACTGAAATAAGGATCATCGACGCTGATGAGACCGACCGCGCCGCCCTCGCGGGCATTGGCTGCACGCACCGAACCATTGGGCAAGCCCTGCCGCTGCGTGCCGAAGCACACGACGATTTTTCCGGTGATCTCGGCCATGGCCTCCCTGCCGCAATAACCGCGAAATGTCAGCGGTGCTTCAAATTGAACCGGCAGGTTTTCAGCCGGCGTAATAGTGATTTGCTGCAGAAACCTGACCGCTGTTTCCGCGCCATTGGCGCCCACGAGCGTGAAGCTGGTGCCCTCCGGGACAATGGCGATCTCGTGCATCGGAACGGTCTGAAAATAGCTGCCGTTCTCTCCCGCGGGCGATAGACCTGCTGTCTTAAATCGATTGGCGACATAGTCAGCCGCTCGCTGGTACGCCGCCGATCCGGTATCGCGGCCTTCCATGCCGTCATTGGACAGCGCCACGGTCGTATGCCACCAAGCGAGCGTGTCCGTGTCGTGAATTTCCGCGTCGCGCAGATGCTGCTGTGCTTGAGAAACGAGCGGCGCGGCCAGTGCCAGCGCGAAGCACACAACACCGCTAAGCTCACGCCTGCGCGCAATTCTTGGCATGCAATTCATCCTTATTTTGCCGTTTGATCCGCGCCAGTATCGGCGGTGAATCCGGCCGCCTCGATACCGGCCACTGCGCAGGCTTCATCTTGATCTGACGTCGCGCCCGTAATGCCGACGGCGCCGATGATGGACTTGCCGCTCGATCGAATCAGCACGCCGCCGGGGACGGGAATAAGTCGTCCGCCGGCCAGCGCGTTCACGGCGGAGATGAACGCGGGCTGCACCGCTGCCCGTTGCGCAAGGGCCCGGCTGCCCATTCCCATTCCCAATGCGCCCCAAGCTTTAGCTTGGGCAATTTCGGGCCGCAGCAAGCTGGCGCCATCCTCCCGCTTGAAAGCGACCAGACAGCCGCTGCCATCGAGGACCGCAATCGTGAGCGGGGGCAACCCCAGGGTTCTACCTTGGGCAAGAGCTGTATCGACGACGAGGGTCGCATGGGCGAGATCGATCATGGGCAGTACATCCGAGCTAGGAGCCTTTGGCGGCCTTGCGCAGTTTATCCAACCGAGGCGTCGAAGGATCGTTCGGTCCCAAGAACTGCATCATCGATTCACCATGGATTGCATTCTCAGCGATCACCTTCAACGCCACAAGAATGGGCGTGGCGAGAATCACGCCGGCGATCCCCCAAAAAATGCCTCCAAACCACAGGCCTAAAAAGATCAGCAAAGGATTAACATCGAGCCGCCTGCCCACCAGAAGCGGCTGAACTATCTGTCCCTCGATCACGGCCAGGCCCACGTAGCTCAAAGCGACGCCTGCCGCGTGCCCAAGTCCATCAAACGATACGATCGCGACCAGCGTCACGACAATGAGCGTGGTCGTCGCGCCCGCGTAGGGAATGAAATTTAACGACGCGGCAACGGCGCCCCACAGGTAGGGCGTGGGCATCCCCCACGCCATCATGATGAGCGTGGTAGCAATCCCCAATCCTATATTGATAAACGTAGTGATGAGGTAGAAATGACCGACTTCGCCGCGCACCTTTTCGATGTAGCCTTGCACGTGATGTGCTTTGAGATGATCGAAAAAAGCAGCCGTCATGCGTGCCACCATCGGCGGGCCGCCGGCCAGAAGAAACAGGGTAATGATGACGAAGGTGGCCAATCCTATGGCCGCATCACGCACCGTCGAGAGCAGGAAGCGCGAGGTGCTCTCTTGCGGAACCGCCACCGCAGTAGGTTCAGCCGGATTCGGTGCGCCAACCTTGCCTGCCCGGTCCGTCAGCTGCTCGATATGGTTCATCAGCCGCGCCACCGGAGTGAATTTCCGTTGGATGACGGAGAGCGTGTGCGGCGCTGAGGCATACCATTGTTGGCTGGGTGACCAGACCAGCGCCACCAATCCCGCCACTGCGGCGAGCGCAACGATCAGGATCAAGACGGCACCGATGCCTCTGGGAAGGCCGACGCGGAACAGGGCTTCCACAGGGCTCGACAAGATCAGACCTGCGAGGAAGGCGAGCGCGACGGGAATGAAGGCGGCATGTCCGACGTAGAGCAGCGCACCGATCAAAAAGAGCAAAACTCCCTTGCCGGCATTGAATTCCCTGACGCCCTTGAGCGTCTTGGGCAGTCGGTCGAATTTTGAAGGCTCGCTGGACATACGGGCATCCCTTATACGGCCCTACTTTAACCTGTATTGGCTTCCGGCCTGCAGCGCGATGAAAGCTTGGCGTCCGCCGGCCGCCTCGTTGATTGTCGAGCTCACTCGGCGGGCGCCGCGAGCCAGCTGAGCAGCACCTTGTGAAACGCCGCCGGGTCTTGAATTTGCGGCGCGTGGCCAAGTTCGGAAAACTCCACCAGCTTGGCGCCATTTATGCGCATCGCCGCACGCTTCGCGAGTTGCGGATAGTCGCCCAGGGTGGCGCGAACGGCCGGAGGCGCGAAGTCCTTGCCGATGGCGGTGTTGTCCTTGTCGCCGATGATCAGCAGCGTGGGCACCGCGAGGTTTTCAAACTCATAGAACACCGGTTGCGTGTAAATCATGTCGTAGATCAGTGCCGAGTTCCATGCGACCCGCTCTTTACCCGAGCCACGGTTTAAGCCGGCCAACATCTGGACCCAAATCTCATACTCGTCGCTCCAGTGGCCGGCGTAGTAGGTGGCCAGTTCGTAGCGGCGAATGGCATCGGCGTTGGTTTTCAACTCTCGTGCATACCAATCATCGACCGAAATGGCAGGAACGCCTTTAGTCTTCCAGTCCTCGAGCCCGATGGGATCGACGAGCACCAGATGCTCGGTCTCCTGCGGATACATGAGCGCATAGCGGATCGCGATCATGCCCCCGGTTGAGTGGGCGATGAGCGCCGCGGTCTTTATCCCGAGCGAGGCGAGCAGGGCATGCGTGTTCAAGGCGAGCTGCTGGAATGAATACTGATAGCGGTCCGGCTTGGTCGATTTGCAAAAGCCGATCTGATCGGGCGCAATCACACGGTAGCCCGCGGCCGTCAGGGCATCGATCGTAGTGCGCCATGTGGCGGCGCAAAAATTCTTACCGTGCATGAGCACCGCGGTTCGCCCGTTCGGGTTCTTCGCCGGCACGTCCATGTACGCCATGCGTAATTTCTGCCGTTGGGACTGGAAATCGAAATGCGCAACAGGGTAGGGATACTCGAAACCCTGCAGCTCCGGGCCGTACGAGGGCTCCGCCGCGGCCGCCAGGGAGCAGAAAGCGAGCAGAAGTACCGGCAAACAGCATTTACCAATCATGAACACCTCCAATCACGAATGACCCTGGACGGTGTCCCAGCGACCCATCCAGCTTAGCTCTACCACAGGCTCCCTCCTTTTGATGCCGCAGTATTTCTCATATACCGGCAAGCCATGTCTTACAATCCGGTTCCATGAAAACACTCATTTTACTACTCATCTCCCTTCTGGCGTTGCCCGCGGCGTTTGCGTCGGAGCAGTCCTCTGGTGAGCGCTTGGGCACTGTTTCGTTCACTGTTACTTGTGCGCCGGCAGTTCAGAGCTCTTTCGTGCGCGGCGTCGCGCTGCTGCACGATTTTTGGTACCAAGAAGCGCAGCGCCAATTCGAGGAAATCGCCAAAGCGGATCCTCATTGCGCGATCGCGCATTGGGGCACCGCGATGAGCTTGTATCACCAGATCTGGGATCGGCCCGATGACGGCACGGTCGCGAAGGGCTGGCGAGAAATGCAGGCGGCGCAGGCCCATCCGGCGAAGAGCGCCCGCGAGCGCGCGTACGTGGCTGCATTGAGCGATTTCTACAAGCCCGGCCCCCAGGACTATCAGGTTCGGGTCGAGGCGTACGCCGCTGCGATGGGCAAGCTCTATCACGATTATCCCGCGGACACCGATGCGGGTGCGTTCTACGCGCTCGCGCTTCTGGCCTCACAGGCGCCGAACGACGACAGCCTGACGCTGAATCGCAAGGCGATGGCGGTGCTGACGCCGTTATTCTCTCAATATCCCGATCATCCAGGCGTCGTGCACTACATCATTCACGCCTGCGATACGCCCTCACTGGCGCAGGATGGACTCGTGGCCGCCAAGCACTACGGCGAAATTGCTGCCTCCGCGCCGCACGCTGTCCACATGCCGGGACATATCTTTGCTCGTCTAGGAATGTGGCAAGCCGACATCGATGCCAACGTGGGTTCCGTGGCCGCATCGCACGCCGCAGAAAGCAGAAAACAAAGCGGCGCCATGGATCAGTTCCACTCCGACGATTTCTTGGTGTACGCCTACCTGCAAAGCGGTCAAGAGGCTCGCGCCAAAGCCGTGCTGGACGATTCCGCCGCGGCGATTGTGCACTTTGAGACGATGCCGGATATGGGCGATCACTATATGACCGGCATGTTTCCCTACTACCGCACCAAGCTGCCGATCATCTACAACCTGGAATTGCGCGATTGGAACACCGCCGCCGCGCTGCAGGCCGTCGCGGGCGCACCCCCGGAAACTCAGACGCTGACCTATTGGGCGCGCACGGTGGCGGCCGGTCATCTTCATCAAGCGCAGCAAGCGCAAGCCAACTTGAGTGACTATGACGCGGTGATCGCGAAGATCAGGCAGGGAAGGCACGCTTACATTGCAGATTCGACGGGAGCGCGCATCGAACGCGGCGAAATGCTGGCGTGGATCGCGTTCGCGGAAAACAACTCGGCCGATGCGCTCAAGAGGATGCAGGAAGCCGCGGATCTTCAGGACAAGGTGGGGCAGGGCGAGGTGGATATCCCCGCGCGCGAAATGCTCGCCGACATTTTGCTCGAATTGGGCCGTCCGCAAGACGCGCTGGTGGAGTACAAGAAGGCGCTGGTACTGAGCCCGAATCGCTTTAATGGACTGTTCAGTGCCGGCAAAGCGGCGGAAGCGGCAGGCGATGCGCCGCAGGCGCAGCTCTACTACGCCACATTGCTGAAAATCACCGACAACGGCTCGCAGTCCGTGAGGCCCGAATTCGAGCATGTCAAAAGCGTGGTGTCATCCGCGAAGCTCGCGGTAAAATGACAGGCGCCGCCGCGGGGCGGCTGCATTTCACGCTCGAAGCCACGGCCGAGGATTCGAGCGCCCGTGCCGCGCGCTTCACTACACAGCACCACGAGGTATTGACGCCTACGTTCATGCCCGTAGGTACGCATGCGGCGGTCAGATCGCTGCGCCGTGAAGATCTTTTGGAGAGTGGGGCGCAGGTCTTGCTCGCCAACACCTACCACTTGCTGTTGAGACCGGGTCTCGACATCTTCCAGAAATTCGGCGGCATCCATGGATTCATGAACTGGCCACGAGCGGTGCTCACCGATTCGGGCGGCTACCAAATCTTCTCCCTGCCCGGTAGCCGCACGCTGTGCGAGGAATATGCCGAATTCACGAGCTACGTCGACAGTACCCTGATTCGTTTGAGTCCGGAGCGCAGCATCGAGGCGCAGAAGATCATCGGCGCCGACATCATGATGGCGCTCGATCAATGCGTGCCCTCGACGGTGGAGCACGCCGTTGCCCGCAGCGCCATGCAGCTGACCCACAGATGGGCAGAGCGCAGCTTGGCGGCGCGCGGCGACTCACCTCAGGCACTGTTTGGCATCGTGCAGGGAGCCAGCTACGCGGACCTGCGCATCGAAAGCGCGCAGACCATCGCGCAAATGCCATTCGACGGCTACGCCATCGGCGGCCTTGCGGTGGGCGAGAGCAGCGCGCAGCGCGAAGACTGCACCGCCACGGTCACCGAATTGCTGCCGCCGCACAGTCCGCGATACCTGATGGGAGTGGGTACCACGCGCGATTTGCTCGAGGCAGTGCATCGGGGCGTCGACATGTTCGACTGCATTCTGCCGACCTCGCTCGCCAAGCAGGGTGTGGCATTCACAAGTTTGGGCAGGCGCGATCTGCGGCGCGCCGCTTATCGCGGCATGGAAGGTCCCATCGACCCCACCTGCCGCTGCTACACCTGCAAGACCTACTCGATTGCCTACCTGTTTCATTTGCAGCGCGTGCACGAAACCACTGGATGGCAGCTGTTGAGTCTGCACAATATCCATTTTTATCTGCAACTAATGCGCACCATGCGCGAGCATATCCTCGCCGGTACCTGGCTGCCGTTCTACCGAGCGCAACGCGATGTGCTCGACGCACGCGACAGCTACGGCAAACCGGCGCGCCATGTAACCAAGGCGGTACTGCGCGAGCGCAAGCGCAAACGCGGGCGTTACGAAGTGGTTGTGAAAGACGACGTGGGATATATTCGCGACACCGTTTCGGGTGAAGTCATGCACCCCGGCGGCGATCCTGCCCAGGAAGCGCAATCCCTGTACGTCGAGCAGTCGCGCTTGCTGGGGCGGCTTGCAAGTGGCTCGGAAGAAGAACCATTGGTCGTCTGGGATGTAGGGCTGGGTGCCGCCGCCAACGCCATGGCAGCGATACTCGCCGTTGAGAATGCGGGACCTGCGGCAGCACGGCCGCTCAAGCTGGTGAGCTTCGAGAATGACTTGGATTCACTGAAGCTCGCGCTGGATCATCCGGGATGGTTCAGGCATCTGCGCCATGCCGCACCTCAAGCGCTGCTCCGTGACAATCGCTGGAACAGCCTTGCTTCCCCGATTGAATGGGTGCTGCTAAACGGCGATTTTGCGCTACGCAAGTTCGAGGCGCCGCCGCCCGACGTCGTTTTCTTCGATCCGTTCTCATTCAAGACTGATAGTGCGCTGTGGACCTTGAATGCATTTCGCGAACTGGCGAGGGCCTTTAAAGACAAACACACCGAGCTCTATACCTACACCTATTCCACCAGTGTTCGCGCCGCAATGCTGGCGGCCGGCTTCTACGTTGCCAAGGGGCGCGCCACCGGCCTCAAAGGCGAGACAACCGTCGGTCTGTCGCCGCGCGCGGCGGGCGCTGCCCATGGCCGCGAATTGTTGGGACAGGAATGGCTGGCGAAGTGGCGACGCAGCGACGCGCAAGTTCCCTTTGGCAGCACGGAGCAGGATGATTCCTGGCGCGAGGCGGTTCTCGCACACCCCCAATTTAGAGTTTGAGGCGGCCCTGCACACCCGCTATTCAATACTTAGCGTCGGCCGCCCTCAACGAGGGTCAGATTGTTGACCACGCGTCGATCGCCGGCCGCCTTGCTGGCGATTCGAATGGCATCGCGCAGGTCCCAATCGCTAAACACCAATCCTCGCAAATGCACCACACCGTGATCGACCGAGACTTCAACGTGACCGTCATAGAAGTAGGGATCTGCATGGAGCGCGTACTGCACACTATCCCTAAGGTCGGCATCCGGAATGGAGTGGCCATATGGAGTCGCAGCTACGGCAGAGCCACACAACAAGACTCCCAGACAGGCGCAAATGGTCGTGGCGCGGCGTTTGAAAGGCGTGTCCATGCGGTTCCCGTTGAATCTCTCGTGCTTGAATGAATGTGATGCTGGGCGGATCTCTAGCGCTTAGAGAGTGCGCTTCTGTGTCGGTGCCCGTCAGCAGACAATGGGTCGTTCGCGAGTGAGAATCGTCCGACGCCGCTTCAAAACCTCTTATAGAAGCCGACGGACAGGCCGCGCGGCAGAATCTGCACCGAAATCGGGGTAGCGCGCGTCGTCGCCCAGTAGCCGACCGCCGATCCGAGCACCCATCCGGCAATGACATCGGTTTGCCAATGCTCCTGGCTCTTCAGTCGTGCCAGCGCATCGTAGGCGGGCAGCAGTTCCAGCGTCCACACCCACGGATAGTCGCGTGCGTAATTCGCGATGAACGGCGTGACGAAGCTCGCTTGCAGGGTCACTTCGCCGCTGGGAAAGCTGTCGCAGCAACGTCCCTTGAACCATTGATTCGGATCGTTTCCCTGATTCGGCCGCGCACGGCTGAAGCTGAACTTGAGCGCCTCGGCGGCAACCGAGGAAATGGCCGTTGCATCGATCGTTTGCCACAGTGTGTGACCCAATTCATCGTCGTTCCCCAGCCACAGGCTGCCGCCTATTTCAGTCGCGATCACGCCGAATTCGAGCCCTACCTGATATTTCCGTGCCCAGATGCCGCGCTGATTGAGATCCAGCTCGTGATCAATACCTAAGAAGCCGTCCCCGGCACGAGCACGAATCGGCAGCGCCGACAGAAGCAACAATGCACAACAGAAGAGCCTGCGGGCTCCCCGGCAGCAAACAGCGCCGGACACGCGGCGAGCGATGGAGCTTGGAATTTGCAACGTGGACATACTTTGTAGTACAAAGTACGCGCAACCAGCGGCTCGCGGCAAGCTTTTTTCGTCATCCCGGTTGCCACGTCGGCTGAAAGAAAGGCCAGCCGCTTGTCTCCGAGCGTCGCCGCGCGCGCTGCATTGTCGGCGGTGAATCGCTCGGCCAGAATTTCCGAACAGTTCTTCGTGCTTTGCCTGATGACGCCTCTCGCCCCTAGAATGTGCGCGGCAACGACAAAGATCAGGGGAATTTCAATGAATGGGATGAAATTGCTTGGCTGCCGGCAAGGTTCGCCGCTTTTTATCGTCCGAACTGCGCTGTTAGTTGCGGCTGCGTGGGTCATGCAGCCCGCCGTTGCACAGCTGGCGCCGCCGCCGGCAGTCATGGTGGATGATCCCATTCCCCATCGGACCGAAGGCGTCGGGCCATTCAAGCGGCTCATCCTACGAGGTGCCTACATGATTGACGGCACCGGGGCGCCGGCGCGGGGACCCATAGATCTGGTCGTCGAAGGCGACCGAATCAAGCAGATCAAGTTAGTCGGCGCGCCGGGCCGGATCGATGCGAACCTGCGACCCGAGAAGGGCGACCACGAGATCGACATGTCCGGCTACTACATCATGCCGGGGTTCATCAACACGCACGTCCACACACTGTCGCTCAACCACCTGCAGAAGACGCCGACCGACTACATCCTGAAACTTTGGCTCATCAACGGCATCACCTCGGTGCGCGACCTTGGCCAGACCTTTCACCAACCCGACTGGCTCCTCGATATCAAGAGACGCAGCGAGCGCAACGAGATCGCGGCGCCGCGCATCGATGTCTACCCATTCTTCGCCAACCTGCCGCATCCGTTCTCGACGGTCGAGGAGGCCAAGGCGCGCATCCGCGATTTCAAGAAGCAGGGCGTCGACGGCGTCAAGTTCTTGGGTACACCGACGAGTCTCACCGTTGCAGGCATCGAGGAGGCACGTCGTGTGGGCCTGCGCACCACTATTCACAACGACCAGCTGCAGGTGTCGGAGGGCAACGCTGTGTTCCTCGCCGAGCGCGGACTCCAGGGCATGGAGCACTGGTACGGACTCCCCGAATCCATGTTCGAGGACCGCTCCATCCAGCATTATTCGAACAACTACATCTATGACGACGAGCAGGACCGTTTCGGCGAAGCCGGCACGCTGTGGGCGCAGGCGGCTCCGCCGGGTTCCAAGAAGTGGGAGGAGGTCATGCATACGCTCCTCGAGCGACAGTTCATCATCACTCCGACCTTTGTGCCATACCTCGCCAGCCGCGACCTGTGGCGCGTCATCCGCGCTCCCTGGCAGGATGAGTACACGCTGCCGGCCCTGTGGGACTACTGGCGACCCAACCCTCTGAACCACGGTTCCTTCTGGTTCGACTGGACCACTGAGCGCGAGATGGCCTGGCGCGAGAACTACCGCATCTGGATGCAGTTCATCAACGAGTACAAGAACCGCGGCGGCCTGGTGCCGGCCGGTGACGACGCCGGCTTTTTGTACAACCTGCCGGGGTTTGGCTTCATCCAGGAGTTGGAGCTGCTGCGCGAGGCCGGCTTCACACCGCTGGAAGTCATCCGCGCGGCCACACAGAGCGGCGCGCGAGCCTTGGGGCATGAGGATCAAGTCGGCATGCTGAAGCTTGGCATGAAGGCAGACATCGTCGCCATCAAGGGCAATCCTCTGGCCAATCTCAAACTGCTGTATCCCACGGGCACCATCCGCCTGAATCAGCAGACGCAACGCACGGAACAAGTAGGCGGTATCGACTACATCATCAAGGACGGTATCGTCTATGACGGTCAGCAGTTGCGCGATGAAGTGAAAGCGATGGTGGCGAAACAGAAGGCGGATCGCCACATTGGACCGGGTGTCATGCCGGTGGTCCAGCAATAATCCGAACGGCAATCATCGAGCATGCGGCCGCGATCGCGTTCCCGACCGTCATTCGGCACTTTGCGCAAGGTAGGTCAATAAATTGACCGCGACAACCAGCGCGCCACTCCACACCAGCGCTGGATGCAGGCGCCGATGCCGAATGGTATCGATCATGACGCACATCGCCACCGTAGTGCACATCAGGCCTAATACAATCTCGAATACATCGACGCGAGTGAAGTACGCCACAAAACGACCGTATGCAGGCGGCATCAAGCTAACGAGCGCCATGAGCATGAGACGTTTATGGGTTTGCGCTCGCAGCCTCATGCCCAGCGCCGTGATCACTAACCCGGCAAATAGCAGAAGGCTCAAGCCATCGAAGGCTACAAACAGCGGAGCGAACGATTGTAGATTGGCATCCGGACTTTGCCGCAAGATGGAGTTCGAAATCGTGTAGATGCCGAGCGTCACGACAACAAAGGCGAGAAAAGCTCCGGCGACGCCAAGTTTTCGGTGTAGGTTGGCGCGTCCATTCGCGACTAGTATCGTTTGCGTCAGAAACAGCATTATCCAGGCCGTCATGACGAGTCCATGCACATGGACCATTGAAGTGATCGGGCGGGTTCCAATCCAAGCACGTAAGTAAAAATTCTTCGAAAATCCGACGAACATGATTATCGAAATAATCACCCCGACCAAGAAGTAGCCCAGAAACCTGCGATTCTCAGCAGTGCTGGTCGGTGTCATGCCCGCTCCTCATCGCCCGGTTTCCGCCGGATTGCTGTCCTGAATTCGCTGATGTCATCGGCGCTACTCCCCGCGGAGAATGTTCATCATCGCGATAATGGAGAACCGGAAAGACACGCCATTCCCGCCATGCTCACCTGCGAATGGCCGTTTCGAGGCATGCATTCTTATGGATGAAGTGTGGCTTTGGCCGGCCAGGGACTGCAGGTTGCCGCTCACTTCCGGCCGTCGCTTCACGACCCCTCAGCGACATCGATGACCGGCGGTTATCGGGGGTTCAAAGTGCTTTCCCGGTTCTCCACGAGTGTGGCAATTTGCACGAACTCAACGCTGGGGCGCACTCCGTAGAGGCCGGCCACCCGCTCGAGTAACTGATCGGTGAAGAACGCTTTGGCTGCGTCCTCTGAATCCCAAACGTAGAAGTTCGCGGCCTCACGCTTTCCGGAATTGAGCGTAAAGGCCTTTGAGCGTAGGCCCGGCATTCCTTCAAACCTTACGCGTGCGGTGTCAGCGATCTTCCGCACGGCTTGCTCGTCGAAATTGTCTCCATAGCGAAACGTTACGAATACTCCGATCATGTAGCACTCCTTGCGCTCAAGGCGCGCTGGTTGGACATCGCAGCAAGCTTACCGCAGGCTTCGAACGGCTGCTTCAGGCGACGATTTCGTGCGGCGGTGTTATTTTACCGTAGCAGCGAATGGCAGCTTCATCGACGGCGGCGGGGGTAGACTCATCAGGAGGCTCGAAGTTGACGAGCGGCAATAACAGAGCTGGGGCCTCGGTAATTCCTCTCATCGATGCAGGGCCGTTGTTCGATACCAACCCAGCCGCATGGGTTGTTCCTGATAGGGCGCTGTTCGCGGCTGCCCGTGACACCGGTTTCGTCTGTGTCACCGGGCTACCGACGGACATCCCGCTGGAGCCGGCTACCCGGGCCCGTCTTCTTTCAATCTTTGGCCTTGGCGCCGCCGAAAAATACAAGCTATGCCGACGGAAATTCGCGCCCGAAAACCGCAACATCTATCGCGGTTGGTTCCCCCTACAACCTGGGAACCTCACGTTCAAGGAGGGCATCGACATCGGTGGCGATGTTGCGCACGGGCCGAGTGTCACGATGGCTGGTGATCCCCTGCGCGAGCCCAGCCCGTTGCCAGAGGATGACCCACTGCCGGGATGGCGCGAACTCGTTGCGACCTACTATCGAGCAATGGAGCGCGTGGCAGAGACCTTGATGCGTTCTCTCTCCCGCAGTCTTGGGCTTCCGGCTGACTATTTCGACGACGCGTTTCGCCACGGACTGTCGACCTTGCGACTGATTCGCTATCCGTCCCGTAGTGCCGCAGATCTCGCGGCGGTCGCTGACCCGGCCGTCTGGGTCGAACCTCGTGCAACCGGTCGACATGTCGTGGGCGCAGCTCACACGGACTCGGGCTTCATAACGCTGCTGGCGCAGGATGGGGTATCCGGACTTCAGGCCCGCGCACTGGATGGTCGCTGGATCGATGTGCCCCCGCTCGAAGGAACGGTCGTGGTGAATTTCGGCCAAGTGCTCGAACAGTGGTCGGCGGGCCGAATCAGAGCGACCGAGCACCGAGTGTTGGGCGGGGGCGTTGAGCGCAACTCGATCCCGTTCTTCTATGAGGCGCGCGCCGACGCCACCATCGCACCACTACCCATCGACCCGCCGGATCAGTTCGTGCCATTCGAGTACGGCGACTTTCTTTGGAAACGGATGACCTCGTTCGTGGAGTTTCGCGGCATGGAGGACGAGCGTGACAGCTTTCGGAAGTCTCACCTGCGAGCGTGAAGATCTGCACCGCGCGGCGGGCTCGCCAGCCTGCCACCGAATAGCACTGCGGGAACAACTGGAATGACGACCCCAAGGTTGTACCACCAGGGAAAGCGGGACCAGTAGAGGACGAGATGGAGGGTGGCGAGGTAGATTCCGAGCAACGCAGCGACTACCCAAACCGCTTCGTGGCGTTTCGCGATCTTTGCAGTCACCCAACCAGCGGCAATCTCTGCGAGCACCCAGAACGCTAGATTGCAACACGCCATCAGCGGCGTGAATGTAAACAGGTTCTCCCTCGTCCACTGACGTCCGTGGACCGCATAATCGGGCCAGAGCTGCGCCAGCCCCATCGCAAGGACGAAGAATCCCGCCGCCCAAAGAAATACGCCAGCCAGGACACCGAGCACGCCGCGCAGCATAATTCTTGGTCTCCGTTATTCGGCTCTATGCAACCAGGTGCATAATATACTCGCGCTCCGTCTTTATGCAACCATATGCATATGGCGGAACCCGCGGCGCAGCAATGGCATTGAGAGAAGTGATACTGACAGTCCTCGCGCGCGGCGAGATGACAGGGTATGAGATCACCAAGGACTTCGAGGCGGTATACGTGCACTTCTGGAGTGCCTCGCACCAGCAGGTCTATCGCGAACTTGCCCGACTCAACAAGGACGGCCGGGTCACTGTGAAAGTCGTCGCGCAAGAGAGCAGGCCGGACAAGAAAGTCTACGCGATCACGAAGCGGGGATTGGAAGAGCTCAAGCGGTGGATCGCGGCGCCCACCGAGCCGCCGCGTCCGCAATATGATCTACTGGTCAAGCTGCTGGGATGCCACGTGGTTGACCGACCGGTATTCCAGCGCGAACTCGAGCGTATCCGCGCACGCGCGCAGCAATGGGTGAAAGAGCTTCGGGCGATGCGGCGGGAATGTCTGCGCACCCGCTCGACATGGTCCGAGCACGACCGAATCCTCTATCTCACGCTTCGTCGTGGGTTACTCCTCGGGCAAGCACAATTGCGATGGCTTGGAGAGGTCCACGAATTCATCGAGAGCGGCAAACTGCTGCACTGAGCATTCGCCGTGAACAGCAATCCAGCGCGCAGTCGCATCATCGACCGCTTTCGCCGCAGCAGATTTGCACAAGACGTTGGTTATGGCGCTGACGCTATAGATCGCTTGTTGGACGACCAGCGCGCGCAGTGTCCTTGAGCTCCACAACGCTCTTCGCTTGCTGCTGCGCGCGCCAAAGCGCCGCATACCGTCCGTTTTGCTCAAGCAATGCTTCGTGCGCCCCCTGTTCGACAATGAACCCCGCATCCAACACCACAATATGGTCCGCATACACGACCGTAGAAAGCCGATGCGCAATCACCAGCGTGGTCCTGTGGAAAGAGATATCCCGGAGACTTTGCATTATCTCCCTTTCCGTACGCGTATCGAGCGATGATGTGGCCTCATCAAACACGCAAATGGTGGGTTGTTTGATGACCGCCCTTGCGATGGAAACGCGTTGCTTTTCTCCGCCTGACAGTTTCACCCCCCTTTCTCCAACACGGGTCTCATACCCTTCCGGCAGAGTCATGATGAAATCGTGTAGATGCGCCAAGCGGGCTGCTGCCTCGACCTCCTCGCGCGTGCTTCCCGCCTTTCCAAACGCTATGTTAAAGGTGATGGTATCGTTGAATAGAATCGTATCCTGGGGAACAACTGCGATCGATTCGCGCAGGCGAGTAAGTGAGACCTCTGCGATCGGAACGCCGTCTAGTAGAATTCTCCCACTATCCGGTTCGATCAATCGCGTCAATAACCGCACGATCGTCGACTTCCCGGATCCACTGTGACCAACAATCCCCAGTGTCTTTCCAGCGGGAGCCCGAAAGCTCACTTCTTTGAGAACTGCCCGATCAGATCGGTAAGACACGCTTACCTTCGAGAATTCCAGCGCACCAGGACCTGTCAAGGGCGCTGAAGCTCCCTTCGCGAACTCCTCGGACTTCTCGCGGAACAATTCGAGCATTTTGTGCAGATTGGCCATTCCATGCGACAGAGCCTGAACCGCAGAGCCCAACATTTCGACTGGCCGCACGATCTGCAGCACGTAAGTGTTCATCAAGACGAACGTCCCTATTGAGATCCTCCCAGCTTCGGTTTCGCGCGCCGCATAGAGGACCGTCAGACCGAGAAACGCCGTGTAGAGTGCCGACACGCACAGTCCATTGATCGCGAACTGCCGAGAGAACCGCACCCACTCTGCTTCTGTCCGCACCAATGCGCCACGGACACTTCGCTGAACCACTGTTTCGGCAGCAAAATACTTCACCGTCTCGTAGTTCAGGATGTTGTCGGTCATGACGGCATTCGCATCGATCTGAGCAGCCGAGCCGCTCTTGGCGGCCTTTTGAGTCCTGCGCGCTGCAAAGGCGAACAAGACGCTATAACAAACGATCGCTCCAGAAAAAAACAAGAGGAATGCCGGCTTATCGAGGCGGCTCAGAACTACCACGATCGTTGCGAGTTCCATCGCGATCGGCAGTGTGCCGAACAACAGGGTGTGAAGTACCACCATGAAGCCCTGCATACCATTGGTCAATGTCTGCGTAACGGCACCTGTCTGCCGATCCAGATGAAAGCGCAGTGGCAACTTCATTACGTGCGCAAACAAACGCTCGCTCATGGTGCGAACCATGCGCTGCTCGGCTCCGGCGTAGAAAAGTGCTCTAATCTCTCCTACTGAGCGCGCGAAACCTTGACTCAGCACGTATAAGCCTATGACGAGACCCAGACCAAGAGGAACCGTCGACGTTTTCACGTCGCCGGCAAACCGGTCGACCACGAGCTTGAGGGCGACCGGCCCAAGTCCAATCAATACAGAAGCGATCAGAGTCAGCAACAGAGCGGAGGCGAGGCGAATTTTGACGAATCGATCGGCCTCACTCCAAATGAGTGCAATCACCTCACGAAGATTGCCCAGACCACGTTCAGCCTCTGTTCTCTCCATGTTGGTAACCCTCGCCTAACGCACGAAGAAGCGCAGCATGACAGTCATGGTCATCCGAGCCAAGCTCATCGGCGGCCCGTCAAAAGCCGCGCACGCCGTCGGCGCACTAAAGATCGCCAGCAACCAACCGTATTCGCCGCTCCGAGACGAACGCCTTGTGGAACTCCACATTGCTTGAAACGCACGATCGTGCTATTAAATTTACCGCGGAAGTCGATGCCAACCCAAACTTGGAGCCGGCCAATGAGACTCATTTCATCGTTAATGGTCTGTCTCGCGCTCTCGGCCTGCGCGACCGATTACGTGTCGCAGCTCTATCAACCAAACTATGGGGTGCGTGGACTGAAATACACGGAAAGCAATATCGACCCAACGTTGCTGATGAACGGGTCTTACGCGTCGAAGCAGACGAACGGTTACTATGGATCAAGCGCGTTTTGCCTGACTGACTATCGTTGCTCATCGCTGGCGCAACAGCGGTCCTCAGGATGGGATCCCTAGTCGGGGCGCTACTCTATATTTTTTGAATCTGAGCCCTGCGACAGAACGCATTGCCAGGTGCCCTTGGGCATTTTCACATACGTATCGGCCCAACAAGCATTGATGTCCGTTGGCTTGCCGCTTGGATGGTTGATCAATTCATTATTAGGGCGATGTGCGAAATCTAGACTTCACCTCCTGGCAGGCCCTGCTTTCCACTCTGCTGGGCTTGAGTGTGATTACCCTCATCGGGGTCGGCATTCGACTGCTCGCAATGCAGACGATTCAACAGCGCCGCGAGCGAGAGAACCGCCAGATCAACGAACGCCTCCGAACATTGATTGCGACCTACAAGACGTTGGGTGGTTCCTTCACCGGTGATCTCGCCGTCGATCCTGCCCACCTTAGGGATTTGAAACGCGACGCCGATGACGTGACCGATCTCGCACCTAAGGGATCTGCAGATAGAGCAAGAGGTTCCGATCGCTCCCGGCGCATTCGCGACACCGTCGAAGCTGCGCTGTCCGACATCATTCTCCTTGGTACCGAGGAGCAGGTACGGTTGGCGTCAGCAGCCGCCACCGAACTCGCCGCGGGTCGTCCGGTGGAGACTGCTGCACTGGTGATTTCTCTGCGCGATTTCATTCGACAGGTTTTGGATCTGCAGCCGGTGCCTTCAGAACTCGTAATTCCCAAGCAGGGACCCTCGCGCGCGATCTCCGCGAAGGCCGCCAAAGAGGGCGACAGGAATGGCGCGAAGCAGGGCGGCGGACTGGGTGGCGGAGCGGCAGGCGCGGGCCTTGGCGGAGGATTCAGTCATGACGAGAACATCGAACATCACGACTAGCTCTCAGCTCAATCGACAATGAAAAGCTTCGCTCCTACCTCAGTGAAGGACTGGTGTGGTTCGGCGCCATCCGCGACCTGATAGCTCATGCCGGGCGTCAGAACGAATGTCCGACCATCTTCCAGCTCCGTATGAAGCACGCCTTCAATGCATAAGAGGATGTGACCTTTAGAACACCAATGGTCGGCTCGATATCCCGGTGTGTATTCGACCATGCGGACGCGGATTGACCCAAACACCCGTGTGCGCCAATAGGCAATGCCGGATTCGCCTTTGTGTTCGGTTTTTTCGATTATCGACCAGTCCGTGATCCCGAACGGGATATCTGAAATCTGCATTGGAAAAATCCTCGCAATACCGAAAGTCTATAATGCCCGGCAACCGGCTACGCTCGCACAGTTTTTCGAGAGCCAATTTTCATGCAACGACGCTACGTAACCGTGGATGTCTTCACCGATCGAATCTTCGGCGGCAACCCCCTCGCGGTCGTTCTGGATGCGCAGGGCCTCAACACCGCACAAATGCAGGCGATCGCGACTGAGTTCAACTATGCCGAAACCACCTTCGTATTGCCGCCGCGGGCCCCGGACCACAGCGCTCACGTTCGTATCTTTACCCCGCGAACCGAGGTTCCCTTTGCCGGACATCCGAATGTCGGCACCGCCGTCGTGTTTGCGCATGAACTGGAAGGGAAGGGCGGCCGACCGCTCGACCGGCTGGTGTTCGAGGAAGCCGCTGGACCCGTGCCGATCCGACTCATTCGCGAACAGAACCGCGTCGTCGGCGCCGAGTTCACCGCGCCGGAGAACTTGGCGGCCGGCCCAAACGTCGGCGCCGCCGACGTTGCAGAATGCCTGTCCCTCACCGCGGCCGACATCAGCCTCGCAAACCATCCGCCTCAGGTCCTTTCGGTAGGACTGCCTTTCTTGGTGGCGGAGATCACGACACGAGACGCATTGAGACGCGCGAAACCCAATGCCTTGTCGCATGAACGAGTTTTGCCACCCATCGGCACCGACGCTATTTACGCCTACTGCGCAGGCGCCACGCCTCAAGAACTACACGCCCGCATGTTTTCACCGCTTGATGGCATCGTCGAGGATCCCGCCACCGGCAGCGCCGCCGCCGCGGCCATATCTTTGCTGGCAGCACTGCGACCCGATTGCGATGGGCAGATTTCGTGGCGCATCGAACAAGGCTTTGAAATGGGCCGACCCAGCCTGCTCAATGGGCGGACGGAAAAACGCGATGGCGTTGTCACTGCCGTTCACATCGGCGGAATCGCCGTGCAGGTCATGTCGGGACTGATTCATCTGCCATCGGCCCTTACTCAGTGATTCCCAGCTGACGAAAAATGAACGCGTATTCTAGAGCGGTTTCATGGTAACGCTGGAAACGTCCTGACTTGCCTCCGTGGCCACCGGCCATGTTGACGCTGAAAACCAGCGGCTCATGATCTGTCTTCGTCGCACGCAGCCTCGCCACCCACTTGGTCGGTTCATAATATTGAACCTGCGAGTCCCACAGGCTGGTCAGTACCAACATCGCCGGATAGCGCTGTGCCGCCACATTGTCATAGGGCGAATACGACAGCATGTAATCGTAGTATTTCTTCTCTTTCGGGTTTCCCCACTGATCGAATTCGTTGCTCGTCAAGGGAATGCTCTCATCCAACATCGTCGTGACCACATCCACAAACGGAACGTAGGCGATGATGCCGCGGTAATCTTGGGGCGCCATGTTGGATACTGAGCCGACGAGCAATCCTCCGGCGCTGCCTCCGGACGCAAAGACCTTGTCTTTGGCCACATATTTGAGTGCCACCAGACGCTCGGTGACATCGATGAAGTCAGTGAACGAGTTCTTCTTGTGGAGCAGCCTGCCGTCTTCGAACCACGCGCGACCGAGCTCCTGGCCGCCACGAACATGGGCAATCGCGACAACGAATCCGCGATCGAGAAGACTGACCCAGCCGGACCGAAATACCGGATCGGTCGAATACCCGTAAGATCCATAGCCATACTGGTAGAGCGGTGCCGAGCCATCGAGGCGAACGTTTTTAGCTCTGACCAGCGATACAGGAATCTTTTTGCCATCCCGCGCCGGGATCCATAGGAATTCCGTACGGTAGTTCGCCGCGTCGAATCCACCCAACACCGCTTCGGTCTTTTTGACCTCCTTTTTATCGGACCGCATATCGTAGTCATACGTCGTGTGCGGGGTCGCCAGTGAGCTGAACACGTAGCGCACGGTTGAACTATTGAGCCCCGGCGTGTGCACGAGCGACGCAGCGTAACTCGGCTCCTCGGAAGCAATGAGAGTGTCGTGACCAGGAGCCCAAGTCTTCACCCGCATCTTCAGCAGACCGCCCGAGCGCTCGTTAATGGCCAGGTATTCTTTAGAGACTTCAAAGTCCGCGATGAATGTATCGTCCGTCGCGGGAATCACGTCAGTCCACGTCTGCTTGTCTGCACTCGTCGCGATCGGCGCGCGGACGATGCGAAAATTAGGCGCGTGCCAATTGGTGCGAATGATGAAGTTCTGACCTAAGTGGTCGACCTCGTACTCGAGGTCGGCTTCGCGCGGCAGTACTGGCTTGAACTGTAGCCTAAGGTCCCCTGCATCCGCGTAACGAACTTCGCTCTGCTGGGTGCTCCTAAGGTCAATAAACAGGAACTTCTCGGAACGGCTCTTGCGCACGCCCATGTAGTAGCTGTGATCCTTCTCCTCATAGACCAGAGGATCGGGCTGTGTCGCGGCCAGCTGATGTTCGCGCACCCGGACGGAGAGAAGCGTCACCGGATCCTTTTCGACATACACCAGGGTGCGATTGTCGGCCGCCCAGACGAAATCCGGCTGCACATTCTCGACCCGGTCGCTTAAGGTCTCCCCAGTCTTGAGGTTCTTGATGTGCAGCGTGTACTGACGCCGGCCCACGTCATCTTCCGTGTAAGCCAGCAGCGTGCCGTCCGGGCTGACCTCGGTGTCCCCGATTTGAAAGTAGCTGTGACCTTGTGCCATGGCATTGCCATCGAGCAGCACTTGCTCCGGCGCCGTCATCGTCCCTTTGCGTCGCGCGTACACTGCATAATCGAGGCCCGGCACGAAACGCGAGTAATAATAGTATCCCCGGTCCAACACCGGTACTGAAGCATCGTCCGGTTTTAGGCGCGCAACTAATTCGTCATAGAGTTTTTGCGTTAAGTTGGCACTCGGGGCCATGTACGCATCTCGGTACGCGTTTTCAGCCTCCAAATAGCCCAGCACGTCCTTGGATTTACGCGTGTCATCCCTCAACCAATAGTAGTCGTCGCGCCGATTGCCGTTCGGCGAAACCACGTCAAACGGACGGCGCTCCGCGACCGGCGGCCCAGGAGTCTCCGCGGGCGCCGCCTCAACGGCTGATGCCACGACTGCACCCAAGCCAACAACCATCCACACGGCAAGCGCAGACTTATTCATGAAGGTTCATCCCGGTAAAGTACGGACCACGATAGTTATTGTCTTATTTGACGGTCGCTGCCCCAATCTTGGGTCAGTGCCACGGTCAGGAATGGAAGTCGCATCGAGGTTCTCCTTTGGATAGTGTCTACGGAACTTTCAGAAAGAGCCGGGTTCAGATCAACTGAAGGGAGCATAACGATTCATGTTCAGAATTAAAATGAACTGACGTTGCAGCACTATGGCCAAGCGTCGCCAAACTAGGCTGCTATTGACCCTGTCCATGGTGCTCGGGGTACACCTCATCGTGGTTTGGCTTCTTGTGTCCTCCGCTCAATTGTCGCTCAAGATAAAGTCCGAAAGTCTTCAATTGGTATGGATTGTGCGGCCGGTGTCGTCCGAGACCGCCCCAGCAGGCGAAAGAACGGCGCAGAAAGCCCGCAAAACCCTTCCGCACAATCGCGCCGATCGCACGCCCGCGGTGTCCTCCATTGCGCCGCGATCCGCTGACCAAGGTCACGCCATACATCCAGCGCCTGACTGGACCGAAGAACTTCATCTGGCCGCGAGGGATGCGATCGCCAAAGAATTAGCGCAGAAGCGGCACGAACTGGATTTTGCTCACGCATTTCCGACGCAACCCAAGAAACCCCAGCAGTTTGCCTGGAATTACGCGGCCACCCATCGGATTGAAGCAATTCCCGGGGGCGGCATGTTGGTTCATCTCAACGACAACTGCGTGCTCATCATATTTCCGCTTCCATTTATTGGCTGCGGGATCGGTAAGCACCCGGCTAACGGCGATCTGTTCGAGCATCGGCATGATTGACGCGCAGACACGTGCTTTTCAAGTCTCTTAGTCGCTGATCGCCATCGCGACGGGGATTAGGCCCGTGGCAAACGGCAAGCCGCTCAGCGGCGTCAGTGCGCCGGAATTGGGATCGATCGCGTACGCGGACACGCTGTTGGAATTCGAGTTCGTGGCATAGGCAAAGAGACCTGTAGGATCGACAGCCACCGCGGTGGGCTGCATTCCGGCCGCGAAAGGCGATCCCGTTATTGGCGTGAGCGTGCCGGCGGCCCCTCCGATCTTGAATGCCGATAAAGTGTTCGCGCCCTGGTTGGCGACATACACGGTGTTCGCGACAGGATCGACCGTGATTGAAATAGGCGTGATCCCCGTGGGGTAGGGTGAGCCGCTGATCGTGCCTGGAGGGGCGGTGGCGCTGACAGGCAGGCCGTTGATGCCGGTCAGCGTATTGGCCGCGGAATTCGCGACGTAGAGATTGTTGCCCGTGGGATCGAGCGCCAGCGCTTTCGGGTTCGCTCCGCAGGGGAAGGGCGAATTGGCTTCGGCAGTTGGCATGCCGTTAGCGGAGGAAATCGCAAAGACCGAAAAGGTGCCGTCCAATGCATTGGTAACATAAAGAAACTCACCCAAAGGATCCACGATCACGGCGGAGGGCGATCGGCCGGTCGCGGTGAGCGATCCTGTCACGGCAGTGAGCACGCCGGTCCCAGCGGTAATGGTGTACGCCGAAACTGTGCCGCCGTTGCCCCCACCCGCTACGTACACGTAGGAACTCGATGGATCGATGGCCACCGAGGTCGGACTCGACCCCGTGCCGATCGGCGCGCCGGCAACCGTCAGAGCGCCGGTTGTACGATTGATGGTGAAGGCGGAGATATTCGCGCTCAGTTGATTGACGATGTAGGCATAGGCGCCGGTCGGATCCACCGCAATGGCCACAGGATTGCCGCCGGCCGCGAACGGTGAGCCGGCGATCGCCGTCAAGTTGCCTGATGCCGGGTCGATGGTATAACCCGAGACGTTGCCCGCGCCGCGATTGGCAACATACAAAAAGCGCGGCGGGTTTGTCGTGCAGACCACCGCGATATTGGTCACATCGGTGCTGCCGGTCGTCCCCATGCCGTTCGCCACTGCGCAAGTCTGTGATGGACTGGTCGGTTGGGTCTTGACCGTGATGTTGTAGGCCGTATTCGGGGCTGCCGTGCCGAAGGTCTGGTTGCCATTCGCGTCGGCACCGTTGAGCGGTATGTTCAAAGCTATCGAACCATCTTGCAGAGCGAGCCTAAAGCCAACCAAGCCGCTGACAGTGCCCTGTAAATTGACGGGTTTGGGTTTGGGCGCACACGTGGTGCAGTCCGATGACGAGTTATTGCAACTGGCCACACATGCCGCAACGAGGCACAAGGCAAGGGCGCTGCGCAAAGTCATATTCTCTCTCCCACTTAAGAGGACGGATGCGGCTCAAAGTAACATGAATACATTCGCGCCGAATTCGCGATTTTGCGCTCGAAACGCGGCAGATAGTCATGACGAGCATCACGAAAACGGCCGTGCGTCGGAGCAGCATCAGCGCATGAGATGAAATTTGCGCGAAGTTCTGGCGTCTCAGGGGCCGCCCGGAGCGAACGCGCGAACCTCGCAGGTACCTTCCCAATCTGGTAAGTGATCCTTGTGCAGTTGCATAAACTCCACCGCCGATGCCACTGCTTCTTCCTTGTCCTTGAGTTCAAAGACAGCATAACCCCCGATGACCTCCTTCGCTTCGGCGAACGGGCCATCGATCACATGCAACCGCCCATCGGCAACGCGCACCTGCGCGCCCTGGGAAATCGGCATCAAGCCACCGTTGTCGAGCAGGCGGCCGGCCTCGATCTCCCGCTTGGCAAGTTTATGCATTTCCTCCAAGAGCTTGGGCGAGGGCCCCATGGCGCGCGTGGATTTGACGATGAACATGAATTTCATTTGAACATTCTCCAATAAAGAGCCGCGGACGATCCGATTTAGCTAACAACACGACGATCCAGCGACGCGCGGATCGACACTCAGTCCTAATAAAGTGGTTTAGGTCCCGACTTTGCCCGGGTTACTCCCAAATCTCAGTGGATAACTCGGTGCACAACCGGCGTCCTTACAGTATCGGCAGTACCTTGCAACTGGATGGACGCAGACCGTGCGGAGCGGCAACAATCCGCGCCATGGCCGTTGGTTTTCACATAGACAAATTAAGCGACGAGTTCGGCCAATACACCTTGGTGCTGAAGTGCGCGGAGTGCGGCCATGAGCGCAAAGGGGAGCCGCGGACGCTGGGTCGCTTGTGCGGTTGGGATGCAAGGCTCGAGGATATCGCCAAGCGCATGCGTTGTTCCAAGTGCGGCAAGAAGCGCTGCACGCTAAAGGCATTTCCTCCAAAAAAGCCGCGCGGCTACACGGCGCTGCCGCGATGAGATACCGTAATCAGCAGTAGCGGCGCACGTGCCGCCGATCGGGAGGAGACTTGGGACAAGAGGGGTCGCCGGGTATTCAACAGCTGTTCGCCGCCGCCGTGGGGCATCATCAGGCCGGACGGCTGAATGAAGCGGAGCGGCTTTATCTGCGGATCCTGCAGGCCGATCCCCGCCATGCAGATGCCCTGCATTTTCTGGGCGTGCTCGCCCATCAGATCGGCCACAATGACAAGGCGGTGGATCTGATCGGTAGAGCCATCGCGCAGAATAGCCGGGTTCCCGCCTTCCACAACAACCTAGGCAATGCGCTCAAGGCGCAGGGCAAGCTGCAGGAGGCGGCGGCTTCCTACGCGGAAGCGTTGGCGCATGAACCGAATCACGCCGGCGCGCTTTTCAATTTGGGGCTGGTGCTGCAGTTGCAGGACAGATTGGAGGAGGCGGCGGCCTCTTATCGGCGCGCATTGAGCCTCAAGCCGGATTACGCCGAGGCGCACGGCAACCTAGGCAATACCCTGCAGGCGCAGGGCAGGATGGAGGAAGCGGCGGCCAGCTACGGACTGGCACTCCGCTACAGGCCGAACTACGCTGAGGTCCACAGCAATTTAGGCAATGTGCTGATGGCTCAGGGCAAGTATTCGGAGGCGGCGGCTTCCCATGCACGGGCGCTCACGCACAAGACGGATTACGCCGAGGCTCACAACAACCTCGGGCTCGTTCTAATGGAACAGGGCGATGTCGATGCCGCCGTGGCCTCCTATCGGCGGGCGTTGACTCACAAGCCGGCCTACCCCGAGGCGCACATCAATCTCGGGAATGCACTCAGGGAACAGGGCCAGTCGGCCGAAGCGGCAGCCTCTTACCAGTGCGCACTCGTTCTCGATCCGAACAATACAGAAGCAAGACTCGGCGTTGCCACGGCGATGATCCCAGTATTTGCCGACACGGTTGCCGATAGCATGAGGTTCACTGAAAAATTCACGCGCTCGCTGGAGGATCTGACCGCTTGGAGCAGCACCAATCCGGGAAAGATGGGAAAGTCGGTGGGGGTCAGCCAGCCGTTTTATTTGGCGTACAGGCCTGCCGATGTCACGGCGTTGTTATCGCGCTACGGTGACTTGCTCTGCGCCGAGGCGGCGGCTCATTGGCAAGCGCAAATCCCTGCAAGTGTGACCGTTCGGCCGCCTCGGGAGCGCATTCGCATCGCTGTGGTGAGCGGCCATGTGCGTCAACACGCGGTGTGGGATGTGGTGCTGCGGGGAATCGTGGCTCATCTGGATCGGCAGCGGTTCGACGTCGTTCTGTATCACACGGGCTCGATGACCGACCAAGAAACAATCTGGGCAAAAGGCCGCGTCGATCGCTTCGTACAAGGCCCTCGGTCGACGCAAGCCTGGCTGGATGAAGTCGCACGGGATCGGCCCGACGTGATGTTCTATCCTGAGGTGGGGATGGATCCCGCCACCTGTGCGCTCGCAGCTTTGCGCCTGGCGCCGTTGCAGGTTGCCGGCTGGGGGCATCCTGTGACAACCGGATTACCCAGTATCGATTTGTTCGTGTCCGGAGAGCTTCTGGAAGGGGCGGGAGCCGAGCGCCATTACCGCGAAAAGCTCATTCGCTTACCGGGAACCGGAGTTTGCACCGACTTGGCACCCGTTCAGTCTCAGCCATGGGACAGCCCCGCTCGGCAAGGCAATTGCGTCCGCTTCGCGCTGTGTCAGCAGCCGATCAAGTTCGATCCGGCTGACGATGTTCTGTTGGCGCGCATTGCCAAGGCCGTCGGCCCCAGTGAATTCTGGCTGGCCGCGCCAAAAAAATTGCATTGGGCGACGCTGCGGCTGCGCAATCGGCTGGCGGACGCCTTCCGCGCCGAAGGGCTCGATCCCGATGCACATTTACGCGTGATGCCCTGGCTGTCGCGCGACCAATTTGCGGGTTTCTTGGACGAGATGGATGTGTTCTTGGATTGCCCGGCCTTTTCCGGCTATACCACGGCCTGGCAGGCCATTCATCGTGGAATTTTCATCGTCACGTTGGAAGGCGAATTTTTGCGTCAACGCCTGGCGGCAGGCCTGTTGCGGCAGATCGGCAGGACGGATGGAATCGCCTCATCCGCAGACCAATATGTGCAAATCGCCACTCTTCGCGCACAGGAGTCCCGCGATAGCGGCCAACAGGCCGTGCGGCGTGAATCCATCCGTCGGGTCGCATCGCAAGCGGACGGCAACCGCGCGGCGGTAAGCGCTTTCGAGCAGGCGCTGATCGCTGCCCTGAAAACTTGAGGTACCCACATGCCGACCAAGTCAGAGATCATCGATTTCCTGGCACGTGAATTTCCGCAGAATCAATGCGTGATCGAAGCGGCCGGTGACCGCTCCGCGACGGTTTCTCATCCAGTGGGACCCGCGCAATTGCGACCGGGCGGCACGGTGTCGGGCCCCTTGCTGATGGCCGTTGCCGACGTGGCCATGTACGTTGCAATACTCGCGACGATCGGCCTTGTACCTCTCGCCGTGACGACCAGCTTCAACATCAATTTTTTGCGCAAACCTTCGTCCCGCAATCCCATCGTGGGCGTGTGCAAGTTGATCAAGGTGGGACGAATCTTGGTCGTAGGCGAAGTGGCTTTGTATTCCGACCGCAACGAAGAAATGGTCGCGCACGCCGTGGGTACCTATTCTATTCCGCCGCAGCGCTAGCGCCGATCCCGCACATGTGCGGCCTTTCCGGCCGAGCGCGGCAGGGAACCGCACGATGCGATTTGAATCTGTGCCGAGATGCCGATGAGATCCTTGAGCTTCGCAGCCAAGAGCGCCGCCTCGGCGGCCTTGGCCGCATCGCCGAGCTCGGTGCGCGCTTCCACCACGATTCGAATTTCATCGAGGCGATTCGGCCGCGTGATCTCAATTTCGTAGTGCGGCGACAATCCAGCGCAGCACAGAATCATCTCCTCGATTTGGGTCGGGAATACATTGACGCCGCGGATGATGAGCATGTCGTCCGAGCGGCCGGTAATCTTGGCCATGCGCCGCATCGCGGTCACGCTTCCCGGCAACAGCCGCGTCAGATCGCGCGTGCGATAACGGACCACGGGCATCGCTTCCTTGGTCAGCGACGTGAACACCAATTCGCCTTCCTCGCCGTCGACCACCCGTTCCCCCGTGCGCGGATTCACGATCTCGGGAAGGAAGTGATCTTCCCATATCGTCGGACCGTCCTTGGTGGCCGCGAATTCCTGTGCGACACCCGGACCCATCACTTCCGACAGGCCGTAAATATCGCAGGCGTCGATACGGAATGCGGTTTCGATTTCCGTGCGCAGCCCTTCGCCCCAGGGCTCGGCGCCGAAGATACCCGCCTTCAGGTTGGTCGAGCGCGGGTCCACGCCTTGACGCCTGAACTCATCGAGAATGGCGAGCATGTAGCTCGGGGTCACCATGATGATCTCGGGCGCGAAATCACAGATCAACTGTACTTGCCTCTCGGTCTGTCCGCCCGACATGGGAATGACAGTGCATCCCGCCGCTTCGGCGCCGTAGTGCGCACCCAGCCCGCCAGTTCACACCCCGTAGCCATAGGCGATGTGCACCTTCATGCCGGCGCGCCCGCCCGCCGCCCGGATCGAACGCGCCACGAGACCGCTCCAACTCTTAAGATCGTTCCGGGTGTAGCCCACGACGGTGGGCTTTCCGGTCGTGCCGGAGGAGGCGTGAATTCGCGCCACGCGTTCCATCGGTACGCAGAAAAATCCGAAGGGATACGCCTCTCTCAAATCGGCCTTGGTGGTAAACGGAAAACGCGTGAGATCATGGAGCGAGCGCAGGTCCTCTGGGCGGACGCCGGCCGCATCGAATTTTCGCCGGTAATTCGCATTGTTGGCATAGGCGTGGCGCAGCGTCGTTTGCAGACGCTCGAGTTGCAGCGCTTCCAACTCCGCGCGCGGCGCGCTCAAAATCGGCTCGGCGGCAGCCATGCCTTGAACGCCTGTCACGTCGCCACGCTCGTCACCGCCGTCAGGTCTCTTTCGGGGCGTCGAAATTCGGCCGGCGCTTCTCGCGAGCGGCCGCAACTCCCTCGCGCACGTCCTTGAGTCTGAAGCCCAGGAATTCCATGGCGAGCGAGGTGTCAAAGCTCGGTCCTGCCAAGCGCAGCCAGTTGTTGAGCGCATGCTTGGTCCAGCGCATCGCTGTGGCGCTGCCGGCACTCAAGGTGCGGGCAATCTCGAAGGCTGTTTCAATCACCTTTGCATCAGGCACCACGACGGAAACCAGCCCGATGCGCTCTGCTTCAGCGCCCGACAAAGACTTGTTGGTCAGCAAGTGGTAGCGCGCTTTGGCCATTCCGCACAGCAGCGGCCAGATAATGACGGAGTGATCGCCCGCGGCGACGCCGAGCTTGGTGTGCCCATCGAGAATTCGCGCATTATCCGCAGCCACCGACACGTCGGCGAGCAGGGCGATGGCAAGGCCCGCGCCCACGGCGCTGCCGCGGATCGCCGACACCACCGGCTTGGAGCAATTGATCAGGTTGTAGACCAGGTCGCTCGCTTCTTTCCAAACCCGGAGCAGCGTGGCTTCATCGTCGATCATGCGATCGATCATGTCGAAATCGCCGCCGGAGGAAAAATTCGCACCTTCGCCCCGGATCACGACGACGCGCACTGCCTCATCGATGTCGATGCTTCGCCACACCTGCGCCAGATCGCGATGCATATCTTCGGTGGCGGCATTCAAACGGCCCTGGTTGGACATCACCAGCTCGAGAATGCCCGCCTCCTCGCTCGAGAACTTCAGGCTGGGAAATTCCTTGGCGTAGCGCAAAAGGTCGATGGGCACTTTCAGCTCCCCGCCGAGTCCGGAACCGCATGAATGCTGACCATGGTCAGCACAAAGTACGACGCCACGGTCTCGCCGTTCTGGTTGATGATTTCGGTATCCCAGGCCACTTCGCCCCATCCCTTATCGGCGCGCAGGCTCTTGCGCGCGCAGGTCAGTCTAACTTTGATTCTGTCACCGGGCTTTACAGGCTTCACGAAGCGCAGCTCGTCGAGGCCGTAGTTCCCTAGCACCGGCCCGTAGTCAGGATCGACAAACAGCCCGGCCGCTGCCGATATCAGAAAGTAGCCGTGCGCGACCCGGCCGCCGAATAGGGGATTGCGCGCCGCTTCTGTGTCGCTCATGTGCGCATAAAAATTATCGCCCGTCAGGGCCGCGAATTGCTCGATGTCGCCCACCGTCACCGCGCGTTCAGCGGACTTCAGCGTGTCACCCAACTTGAGTTCGTTGAAGGGAATGCGGAAAGGGTGGCGTCCCGGATCGAGTTGCCGGCTGCCCCGGACCCAGCGACCGCTTATGGCCGTGATGGCGTCCGGCGAGCCCTGCACTGCGGCGCGCTGCATGTAGTGCAACACGCCGCGAATTCCGCCCATTTCCTCGCCTCCGCCGGCGCGTCCAGGGCCGCCGTGAATCAGCGGTGCCAGCGGTGAGCCATGCCCCGTGGACTCCTTGGCGCATGCCTGATTCACCACCAGGATTCTGCCGTGATACGGCGCCAGTCCGAGGACAATCTGGGCGGCGAGGGCGTCATCATCGGTAAACACCGAAGCGGCGAGACTGCCGGCGCTGAGCCGCGCGAGCGCGATCGCCTCCGCGGTATCTTTGTACGGCAGCACGGTGGCCACCGGTCCGAAGGCTTCCACTTCATGGATAGCGCGCGCGCCCTTGATGTCATTGCAGAGCAGGAGCAGCGGCGGCACGAAAGCGCCGTGCTCGCGGTCGGCGCCCTTCACCTCGAAGCGGCCCAAATCGCCCACCACCAGTTCGGCCTCCCGATGCAGCTCCTCGACGCGCTCCAACACATCGGTGCGTTGTTCCTGGCTCACCAGCGGGCCCATGCGCACGCCCTCGGCGCGTGGATCGCCGACGACGATCTTTTGCAGCGCCGCCTGCAGCGCCGCCACGACCTCGCCGCTGACCGTAGCCGGCACCAGGGCCTTACGAATGGCGGTGCACTTCTGCCCGGTCTTGACCGTCATTTCCCGCACCACCTCTTTGATGAAGAGATCGAACTCCGGCGTTCCCGGGCGGGCATCCAGTCCCAAAATGCTGGAATTGAGTGAATCGGTTTCCGCGATGAAGGGCACGGCATGGCGCACGATGGCCGGATGCGTGCGTAGGCGCTCCGCGGTGTGCGCCGATCCGGTAAAGGAAACCGCGTCCTGGCAGTTCAAGTGCTGGAACAGGTCCCCTAAACTTCCGCAGACGAGCTGCAGTGCGCCCTCGGGTAAAATTTTCGAGTCGACGATGCGGCGGACCACAAGTTCGGTGAGGTAGGCAGTCGCTGTTGCGGGTTTGACGATGGCGGGCATGCCGGCTAGCAAGGTCGGCGCCAGTTTTTCCAGCATTCCCCACACCGGAAAATTGAACGCATTGATGTGAACGGCCGCGCCCTCGCGCGACACGTAAAGATGCTGGCCGACGAAGGTCCCACCCTTGGATAAGCCTTCGACATCTCCGTCTACATAGACGTGAGAATTCGGCAACTCTTTAGAGCCTTTGCCGGCGAAGGCGAACACCGTGCCGATGCCGCCATCGATGTCGATCAGCGAGTCGTTCTTGGTCGCGCCGGTGCGATAGGAGAGCATGTAAAACTCTTCTTTGAGCTCGGACAGCTTTTTTGCAAGCGCCCTGAGCATCGTCGCGCGTTGATGAAAGGTGAGTGCGCGCAGCGCAGGGCCGCCTTTGCGCCGCGCGTGCTCCAGCACAGCGGCGAAATCGATGCCGCTCGAGGTAGCCAGCGCGATGAGTTCCCCCGTGGTGGCATCGCGCATCGCAATGCCTTCGCCGTCGCCGCTCTGCCAGCGTCCGCAAACATAACTCTGTAGCTTCATGAACTAGTCCCGTTGGGTGTGGGCAGACGCAAGCGCGCGCAGCGTCCGCGGAAAAGCGCGATCGTCTCGCCCGAACTCTTGATGACGCGCACATCGTAAATGCCATGACGTGCGCTGCGCGAGACCTCTGTGGCAAGAGCCGTCAAGAGTTCGCCGGCGGGTGTCGGCGCGAGAAATTCTATGCTGGCGCCGGCCGCGACCATCGCCTCGCCATGGGAGTTGCAGGCGAAGGCAAAGGCGCTGTCGGCGAGCGTAAAAATTATTCCGCCGTGACACAGGCCGTGGCCGTTGACCATCTCCGGTCGTACCGTCATTGAGATCTGCACGCTGCCGGGCGCTACATCGAGGATCTCAAGACCTAAATTCTGCGACGCACGATCGCTGCGGTACATGGTTTGGACCGCAGAACGCGCGAGTGTGAGCGCGTCGACTACGCCCGGCGCAATTTCCGGCGACACGCTAACGGCCGGTGAAGCGCGGCGAGCGCTTCTCGGTAAAGGCCGCGACGCCTTCCACATAGTCGCTCGAGCGCCCGAGTTCGCGCTGTACGTCGCGCTCGAGTTCGAGCTGCTCCTTGAAGGAATTTTCCCAGCTGCGCCGCAGAGCGCTCTTCGTGGCGGAGAGTCCGCGCGTCGGTGCCACGGCAAATTGCCGCGCCATGGCATCGACGGTCGCGGCGAGCTCCGCGTCCTCGACGCATTGCCAGATCAATCCCCAGGCGGCCGCTTGTTCGGCCGGCAGCTTATTGCCCAATAGGGTCAACCCCATGGCGCGCGCATCGCCTACCAGCCGCGGCAAAAACCAGGTGCCGCCGGAATCGGGAATCAATCCAAGTTTGGAGAAGGCCTGCACGAAATTCGCGCTGCGTGCCGCGATGACGATATCGCAGGCGAGGGCGATGTTGGCGCCCGCACCGGCGGCGACGCCGTTGACCGCCGCGATGACCGGCATGGCCAAATTGCGCAGCGCCAGCACCAGCGGGTTGTAACGGTTTTCGATCGATTCGCCGAGATCGACGCCTTGCGAGCCGGGAGCGACCGCGCGATCGCCCAAATCCTGGCCTGCGCAAAAGCCCCGGCCGGCGCCGGTCAGCACCAGTACACGTGCGCCGCTCTCTGGGATGCTCGCCAACGCCTGGCGAACCTCGCCGTGCATTTGCGTATTGAAACTGTTGAGCTTGTCGGGCCGGTTCAATGTCAGACGAGCGACGCCGCTGTCCACCTCAAACAAAATGGTCTCGTATGACATGCTTTCCCCTTGAGGCCTAAGTGAACAACTATTTCTGGTCGTAGCTGATTTCGAGCGTGGGCGTAGTGGGCCGCGCTTGGCAACACAGCACGAAACCTGCGTCGATTTCCCAGCGCTCCAACGCAATGTTATGCGTCATGACCGCGGCGCCCTCGGTGATTCTCGTTCGGCAAGTCGCGCAAATTCCGGAACGGCAGGAGAAGGGCAGCTCGAGTCCGGCCCGTTCGGCCGCATCCAGCACCGACGGATCGCTCGGCGACATGGGGAAGCTGCGGCGCCGGCCGTCCATGGTCACCGTGATGGTTGCCAAAACTTCCTGGGGAGCGGGTGCCTCGCTCTGTTTGGTCAGTATTTCCAACGGCCGCGAGGTCGCGGTCGCGAAGCGCTCGAAACGGATGGGCGCGTTGCCGTTCAATGCTTTGACGGCATTTCGCACCTCGTCGACCATGTCGCCTGGGCCGCAAATCAAGTATTCATCCGCGCTGGAAATTTCCTGAAGCTGCTGCGCCAGCTCGGCGACCTTCTTGCCGTCGATGCGCCCGTTCAGCAGTTCGGTATGTTGAGGCTCGCGGCTCATCACAAAGTGCAGCGACAGACGATCCATGTACCGATTCTTCAGCGCCAGGGTTTCCTCCAGAAACATCGTGCGAGAAATGCTGCGATTGCCGTAGATCAGCGTAAAGCGGCTGCGCGGCTCCCGCGCCAAGATATCCGTCGCGAGCGACAAAATCGGCGTAATTCCGCTGCCGGCAGCAAACGCGACATAGGAAAACTGGCGCTCTGGATCGATGGAAGTGCGAAAGCGCCCCATCGGCGTGCCGACCTCGAGAAGGTCGCCGGGGCGCAAATTCGCGGCCAGATCGCCCGACATGAGTCCGCCGGTTTGCATCCGAATGCCCAGCTTCAGCGCGTTGCCGCCCGGCGCCGTGACGATGGAATAGGTGCGGCGTTCGTCGCGATCGTTGATGGTCCGGCGCACCGTGACGTACTGGCCCGCCTGATGCGCAAAACTCTCGCGCAACGACGCGGGAACCTCCACGGTCACGCAGGTCGCATCCTCGGCGGCGCGCTCCACGGCGGTTACTTTCAGTGGATGGAAACTTAAGGCCGCCATGTCAAATGCACTTGAAGTATTCGAAAGGCTCCAGACAGGCCCGGCAGCGGTGCAGGGCCTTGCAGGGCGTCGAGCCGAATTCACTCACGATTGCCGTGTCGAGCGACTGGCAGCGCGGACAGGACAGCGGGCGAGTCCCGCGCAGCACGTCGCGCATGTTGGACACGCTCTGGTCCGGGGGAACGATGCCGTACTCGAGAAGCTTGCGCCGGCCGTCGGAGCTGATCCAATCGCTGCTCCACGCGGGCGAGAGCACGTTGGTAACTTTGAAGCTGCCCACGCCGCCGAGTCGCAGCGCATCCTGCACCGAACGCCGAATCACTTCCGTTGCCGGACAACCCACATAGGTCGGCGAAAGCCCCACTTCAAGATCTCCGCCGGGTCCCGCCTCGATGAAACGCACCAGACCCAAGTCCACAATGCTCAAGGCAGGAATTTCAGGATCTTCCACGGATGCAAGCAACTGCCATGCCGCCGCAACTCGCGCCGCTGATTCACGCGCAGGCGTCACGGAACTCACCAGCGCGAGTCCGGATACGTACGTTGCAGATATTGCATTTCCGCGAGGATGTAGCCCAGATGCTCACTGTGCTGGCCGCGCTTGCCATGCCAAGCATGCGGACGATCCGCGGGCCGACTCAAGGTCGCCTCGTTCAGGATGGCATCGATGCGCGCACTCCACGCAGCATGAGCCTTGGATAGCTCCGGCCCGATGCCGCTCTCGGCCATCAAGCGATCCAAATCGTCCGCCGCGAACAGCTCCACGGTGTAAGGCCACAGCAGTTCAAGCGCGGACTGTACGCGCGCATGGCTCTCCGCGGTTCCGTCGCCGAGGCGCACCAACCAGTCGCTGCTGTAACGCAGGTGGTAGCGCACTTCCTTCACCGATTTGGCGGCGATCGCGGCCAAGCGCTCATCCCGCGATGTCGCCATGCGCTCATAGAGCTCGAGCTGAAATGCGTCGATCAATACCTGTCGAACGATGGTTTGGCCAAAATCGCCATTCGGCTGCTCCGCCAGGATCGCGTTGTAATACGAGCCCTGCTCGCGCAGATAGGCGAGTTTGTCTTCGTCGCGGCCGCGGCCTTCGATCTCGCCCGCATAGGTGAGCAGCAGCCGAGCTTGACCGATCAAGTCGAGCGCAATATTGGCGAGTCCCAAGTCCTCTTCCAGTGCAGGAGAGTGGCCCACCCATTCACCCAGGCGTTGCCCCAGCACCAAGCTCAAATCGCCGAGGCGCAGGACGTAGCGAAATAACGCCTCCGAATGGACCATGGGCGCGAGTGCGCTCATAAGGTTTTGACCTCGTCGGGAATTTCATAAAAAGTGGGGTGACGGTAGATCTTGTCGCGCGCCGGTTCGAACATGGAATCGGTTTCCGCAGGATCGGACGCAACGATGGCGTTCGACGGCACCACCCAAATACTCACACCCTCTTGGCGGCGCGTATAAAGATCGCGCGCGTGATCGATGGCCATGCGCGAGTCGGAGGCATGCAAGCTACCCACGTGCTTGTGATCAAGGCCGCCGCGAGCGCGGATGAACACTTCGTAAAGCGGCCACTGACGTTTATCTTCCACTCGTATGCTCCTTAGGCTGTGGCGCAGTGCTTCGGCGTCGGGGCACCCTGGTTTACGGCTGAGGCGCCATGCTTCGCGGCATAGGCGCTCGCGGCTTCGCGCACCCATGCACCCGCCGCATGCGCATTGCGGCGCGCGGCGATGCGCTCCGCGTTGCACGGTCCATTGCCTTTGAGCACCTGGTCGAACTCAGACCAGTCGATGGCGCCGAACTCATGCTGCTGCTTGGATTCATTCCAGCTGAGTTGCGGATCCGGCACGCTAAGGCCTAGGAATTTGGCCTGCGGCACAGTGAAATCGACGAACTTCTGCCGCAGCTCGTCGTTGGAGAAGCGCTTGATTTTCCAGCGTTGCGAGTCGCCGGTATGCGTCGAATTCGCATCCGAGGGACCGAACATCATGAGCGCCGGCCACCACCAACGATTCAGCGCTTCTTGGGCCATACGCTTCTGATCCGGCGTGCCTTGCGCCAAGTGCAGCATCAAATCGTAGCCTTGGCGCTGATGGAAGCTTTCCTCACGGCACACGCGCACCATGGCGCGCGCGTAAGGTCCGTACGAGCAACGGCACAGCGGAATCTGATTCATGATGGCGGCGCCGTCGACCAGCCAGCCGATGGCGCCCACGTCGGCCCAGGTCGGCGTCGGATAGTTGAAGATGCTCGAATACTTTGCCTTGCCCGAGAGCAATTGTTCGACCAGTTGATCGCGGCTGACGCCGAGGGTTTCGGCTGCGCTGTAGAGATAAGCGCCGTGACCGCCTTCGTCCTGCACTTTGGCAATCAAAATCGACTTGCGTTTCAGGGTTGGCGCACGCGTGATCCAGTTTCCTTCCGGCAGCATGCCGACGATTTCGGAATGCGCGTGTTGAGAAATCTGTCGAATCAGAGTGTTGCGATAGCGGGCCGGCATCCAGTCCTTGGGCTCGATCTTCTCTTCCGCATCGACGCGCGCGAGAAAGCGCTGCTCGAGCGCGCTTTCATCCAGTTGCAGCGCGGTTTCCGCGCTCTGCGCATCCAAAGCTTGCGTGTACATGCCTAACCCCCCGGAAGTTCAGCCTAGGCGTTATTGTGATACAAAAAATATAGAAATGCAAAGAATTCTGTGTCATAAAGGCGGAGCCTCAGGAAGCTACGCAAATGGCAAAGAACGTTCGCACGACCCTCATGGCTCCCATCGCCCTCACCGCCGCCGCCGAGCTGGTCGCGCGATTTCGCCGGCAACGCCCGTTGCGGGGCGGTTCGCTTATCGTGACCTTATTCGGCGATTCCATCCTGCCGCGGGGCGGGACCATCGCCTTGGGCAGCTTGATAGATCTCGCGGCTCCGTTTGGACTGAATGAACGTCTGGTGCGTACTGCGACCGCGCGACTGGCGCACGACGGTTGGCTGGAGGGACGCCGGGCGGGCAAGCTCAGCGAATATCACCTTTCAAAGAATGGACGCGCCCGGTTCGCCGAGGCGACCAAGCGCATCTACAGCGAGCCTGATACGACATGGTCCGGCCGCTGGACGCTGATCGTCGTGCCGCCCATGCGGGCGGCCGAGCGAAATGAGATTCGTGAGGAACTGGTATGGCGCGGTTTCGGCGAGATCTCTGCCAATGTGTTCGCCCACCCCGAATTGGATTCGCAGGCCCTGCGCGCGCAGCGCGATTCGGGCGAGTTGCTCTCCAAAGTCATTACATTCGATGCGTCGCTCGCGGGCGAGGACGCCCCACAACGCTTGGTCGCTTTGGGATGGGACCTGGAAGATCTAGGTTTGCGCTACCAACGCTTCGTCGCTCGCTTCGCGATGGTGCAGACGGAACTCAAGCGCCATTGCGACATTGAGCCTCGAGATTGCTTTCTGGTGCGGACGCTGCTGATCCATGAGTATCGCCGCTTGCATCTGCGCGACCCGCTGTTGCCGGCACAACTGCTGCGGCCCAATTGGCCGGGAGCGCAGGCGGCGATGCTGTGCCGAGATATTTATGCGCGAGTCTTCGGCCCGTCGGAAGTTTATCTATCGCGCGTCGCGTCCCGGCTCACCGGTGCGCTGCCGGCAGCGGACGCTTCAGTCCTGCAACGTTTCGGCGGTATCGGACCACTGCTCCAGGGTCTCGACGACCAAGGCTAGAAAGGCGTTCGCCTGGAACGCATCCAGCGCCCGATGATCGATGGTCAGCGTGAGATAGCACATGGAGCGCACCGCAATGGACTCGCTGCCGTCCACGTCGATGACGCAAACGCGGCGCTGCATCTTGCCGACCCCGAGGATGGCCACTTGCGGCTGGTTGATGACAATGGGCGCGGCGAGCAGGCTGCCGCCGACGCCGTGATTCGAGATCGTGAAAGTGCCGCCGCGCACGTCCTGCGGCGCAAGCTTGCCCGTGCGCGCCGCTTCCACCGCCCGCTGCAGACGCTGCGCGATCTCGAACAAGTTCAAGTCTTGCGCACGGTGAATCACCGGGACGATCAGCCCCTTGTCTCCCAAGGCGGTGCCCACGCCCACGTTCACATCGCCGTGCAGTTCCATGGCGTCTTGGCGAAACGTGGCGTTGACCTCCGGATGGGCGCGCAGCGCGCGAACACAGGCGCTAATAAAGTAGGCCGTCAAAGTGAGCCGCGCGCCACGCGACTCAAAACTCTTGGCATGCAAGGCGCGATGCTTCAGCACGCGGCTCAAGTCCGCTTCGAATAATGTCGTCACGTGCGGCGCTTCGCCAAGACTGCGCACCATGTGCTCGGCCACCCGGCGCCGGATGGCGGTGTGCGGAACGAGCGTTTTCGCATCGGGAGAGATGTGTGCCGTCTGAGTTACGGCCCTAACGGCAGTCCTCGCCTGAGACACATGGCGCGTCACGTCCTGCGCCGTGACACGGCCGTTGCGGCCGGTGCCGTTGATGGCGCCGGGCGCAATGTCATGCTCGTGCAGCAACCGCCTCACCGACGGACTCAATAATTCGGAATCCGATCGAGTATTTGCAGACGCCGGAGAATTTTCCATCGTCGCTGGCGCCGCGGACGCCGCCGACGCCGCCGACACCGTGGTCGTCGTGGATTGCGTCGAGTCCCCCGGCAGTCGCAATCGCGCCAGCACTTCGTCCGGGCTGACTTCAGCACTTTCCAGTTTTAGAACTTCGATCAACGTGCCGCTGGCCGGCGCGGGAACTTCGACGGTGACCTTGTCGGTCTCTAGTTCCACCAGCGGCTCATCCTTGACGACGCTGTCGCCGACGGCCTTGCACCACTTGAGAATCGTCGCCCGGGTTCCTTCCTCGTTCTGGGGAGCCAGCACGTCCTTGATGCTGCTCATGTCAGATTTCGGTGAGATTGACGATCGAGCGTGTGATCGTCTCAATGCTGGGCAGCACGGCATCGAGCAATAAGGGATTGTGCGGACTCGGAACATCCGGCATGGTCAGACGCTCGATCGGCGCGTCGAGATCGAAAAAGGTCTCTTTGGCGAGCACCGCCGCGATTTCCGCACCGAATCCGGCGGTCATCGTGTCCTCGTGAACAATGAGGCAGCGTCGCGTCTTTCGTACCGACGTCAACGTCGCCTCGCGATCCCAAGGCGACAGCGTGCGCAAGTCGAGCAGGTCCGCCGTTTTACCGCTGGCCTCGATCGCCTGCTCGCAGCGCTCCACCATCGCACCCCATGTGACAACGGTCAGGTCGGTGCCCTCGCGCAACAGACTGGCCTTGCCGAACGGCACGACGAATTCATCGCCCGGGTAGGGGCGGCGCGCTGAAGCGGAATCGAGCAGCGAGCGGTGTTCGAAGAAAATCGTTGGGTCGTTGCCGCGCAAGGCGCTTCGCAGCAATCCGACCGCGTCCTGCGCGTTCGAGGGCATGGCCAGTCGCCAGCCGAGGCCATGCAGCCATTGCACTTCGTTCGATTGGCTGTGCCAGGGGTCCCCGCACTTGAAGAATCCACCGGGAATGCGCACCACCATCGGCGCCGCAAATCGATTCACCGTTCTCCAGCGCATCGTGCCGCAGTCATTCAACTGTTCGGCGGCAGGGTCGGCATACTTGCGGAACTGAATTTCAGGCACCGGCATGAGCCCGGCAGCCGCCATGCCGACCGCGCGGCCGATGATGCCTTCCTCGGAGAGGCTGGTGTCGAACACTCGGTCCACGCCGAAGCGTTCTTGCAGTCCCAACGTTGCCGCGTGCACGCCACCCTTGCGGCCCACGTCCTCGCCGAAAACCAGCACGCGCGGATTGATCGCCAATTCGCGCTCGAGCGTGCGGCGTACTGCGGTGACTAAATTGATGCGCGGACCTTGCGGCTCGGCGCGCTCGCTGCCTGCCGATGGCTCGATGCCCGCGCTACGCAGCCCGCCTTGCTGCTGTAGATCGAGCGAACCGTCTGCACGAGTTTCAGAAAACACATAGCGCTGAATGCGTTTCGGATCCGGTGCCGCGCGCCCCTCGACATCGCTCAGAGTACGCGTGACCAAGGCGCGAGCTTCAGCAACTTCCCGGTCCCAATCGGCTTGCGAAAGGGTGTGCGGGACAAGCTGTTCGCGCAGTTTGGTCAAGGGATCGCGGGCTTTTTCCGCAGCGATCTCTTCGGCGGATTTGTAGGTTTGAGTGTCTTGGCCCGAGTGGCCGGAAAGGCGCGGTACCACCAGCCTTATCAGCGCCGGCCCATCGCCGGACCGCACGCCGCCGACGGCATCCTTGATCAGCGCAGCAGCTGCGAGCGGATCCGATCCATCGCCATCGAGCACGCGCAATCCGCGAAAGCTCTGCAGATTGCAGGCAATGTTGCCGCCCGGAGTCTGCTGCTGCGAACTCACCGAAATTCCATAGCCATTGTCTTCAATGAAGAACAGGAGCGGTAGGCGCTCGGTGGTCACGATATTGAGCGCCGCCCAAAATCCATTGGTAGCCGTCGATGCTTCACCGCCGTGCGCGACGGCAATGCTGCCCCGGCACGACTGCTCGCCGAGCTGCGTTAGGCGATAGCGGAGTGATTGCGCCCATCCGACCGCAGGGGTGTATTGGGCGCCGACGCCGCCGCACACGGGCAGCACACAGGGGCCGACCTTGCGGGGCATGTTGAACACAACGCCGATATCGCGCCCGTCGCTCATGCCGCCGGCGCGCATCATGGTCGAACCAAGCGCCTCTTCAAGCGGGAGTCCAAGGCCCAGCAAAAGCGGGCGCGAACGGTAATAGGCGCCGACGCCGTCTTGAGTTCCTGTGAGCTCCATGCTCAGCAGTACTTGAGTGAGATCGTGCCCGCGGGCGGAAAATTGATAGAGAACCTTGCGCTCCTTGAGGAGCGTGAATTCTTCGAGATCATCCAAAGCTCGCGAAACCGCCACGTGACGCAGAACGGTGCGCCAGTCGATAACGTCGGGATTGGGGGCACGCTGGACCTGCAACGGATTGGCAACCATGTGCCAAAGACTAATCCAGTCGAATGTATTAGAATCGCCAAAAAGACCATACAGATGGCAATATATTAGTGATAATCACCAATAATACTTGCGTTACTGGGTGAAAGATGAAGCTTGATCGGTTTGACGCGAAAATACTCGACGCGCTGCAGCGCGACGGACGCCTGTCTGTGGTAGACCTCGCCGAATCAATCGGCCTTTCCCCCACTCCCTGCGCGCGGCGCATCAAGTCGCTGGAATCCGAAGGGGCGATCGAGGGCTACGCGGCCGTGCTCAATCCGGCCCTTGTCGGACTTGCGGTGCTCGCCATCGTCCAAGTCAAGCTGAGCGAACACACCGACGAGACCGTGGCGCGGTTCGAACGCGAGATTCAGCTCATGGATGAGGTCACGAAGTGCATGGCCATGACCGGCAGCTACGACTTCATCTTGGAGGTGTACGGCAAGGATTTGGAGGCGCTGAGCAACGTCGTGCTGAAGAAACTCATCCGCGTTCCCAATGTTCGCGACCTGCAGTCGAGCGTGGTGCTACAGACGATCAAGCGCACGGCCCGAATTCCGCTCGCACATCTGCAGACCTAAGCTTCAGAAACGCAGCTGTGGCATCGCGGGCACGTGCTGCGACTTCGCGCGAATTCGGCCGCTCGGCAACGCCGAGCAGCAAGCTAACCATCAAATTGCCCCAGAGCAACCCGCCGAACAGCTCCGCAAGTTCGGCAGGACGGCCGATGAGAAGTCCGGACGCTTGAGCCCGAGCCATGATTTGGCGCAGGGCGGCACGACTCGTCTCGCGCCCTATGGAGTCGAGCGCTTGCGCCACTTCGGGCGCATGAACCGCCTCGGCGATCGCGAGGCGGAATACCGCAATGACCGTCGGATCGGTTATCTCGCGGACGAGCTGCGTCCCGAGCGAAGCAAGTACGTGCGCGAGGGTTTCACGATCGTGCGGCACGGGGAAATCAGCCGGCACCTGGAATCGCCCGGCGCGCGCGCTGATGCATGCCACGAGCATTTCCTGCTTGTTACCCACCAGCGCGTACAGTTCTCGCTTCGAGACACGCGCGCGCGTGGCGATCCCGAGCGTGCTGGTCGCCGCATAGCCGCTCTCCATGAACGCCGCGAAAGCCGCGTCGAGGATGCGCGCGCGTACCGCAGTCTCGTCGCTCTCTTTCGACAGCGATGTCGTTGTCATCAATCTCTTCTCTTGACAGTCGGTACCGCATGGTACCACACTAATGTAACTTTGGTACTGACAGGTACCATACTGCTAGGAGACACTCATGTTGCCGCAACTCTATTTTTTCGTGAGCATCGCCTTCGCGTTTATCGCGTGGGGGGTCGTCGCGAAGCAATACATCTGGCCGAAACTGCGCCTGCTGCCACGGACCGAAGCGTTGCGGCCTCTTCTCATTCTGCACAGCTTCCGATTTGAAGGCTTGGCATTCCTGATCCCTGGGGTCGTATCCCCCGACCTGCCGTCCACCTTCGCGCATTCTGCGGCCACCGGGGACATCATCGCGGCAACACTCGCTTTGGTTTCGCTGGCATTGCTCTCGCGTGGGGCTGCCGTTGTCATTGCGTGGATCTTCAACCTTTGGGGTTCAGCCGATCTCTTGAATGCGTTCTACCAAGCCAACGCTGCCGGGCTCGTGCCGGGCCAGCTCGGCGTCACTTACTTCATTCCGACTCTCGTTGTGCCGCTACTGCTGATCACGCACGGGCTGGCTTTCAGAATCCTTCTGCAACGAGAGCCGGCAGCAAAAACGCGAACGTGGCACCCAGCAAAAAGCTGAACAGTACAACGGGGGTCATCTCTTCGCGCCGCTCCACTCAAGATAGGATTTCCATTCCGTTTCTCCAGGCATGCGCATCTGAAACTTGCCCCACATCATCGAATCTTTGAGCTCGTAAACCAGCCGAAATTGCGGCCCGGACGGCGTCGCGTCGGAGATGAATATTGCCGTGCGCGAATCGGGCGTTGAGACCGCGTAGTGAATGACGTGACCTTCATTGTCGAAATAAATGGCCTTTAGCGGTTGGTTTTCGGCATCTTGGTAGACATAAAACACGTCGCTGTGTTCGCAGTCGAAGTTCGCAGGCCCTTTGCAAGCAGCGGAGTCGCTATGGCGAACCAGCACGTGATGTTTGAGTTCAGGCTTAAACGTGTACGTGCCGTTGCTCTGAGCTCCGGCTGAACCTGCTTGCGCATGCGCATCCCAGGTGCCTTCCAGAAAGGCCAATGCCTTCCACGAATCTGCCGCGGCGGAAAGGGCCCGATCACTGTGCGTTAGAGCAAGTGCAAACAAGGCTGTAACAGCAACGAAGTTTTTCATTTTTTCTCCTGTCATGGCGCTATCGGGACTTCTGTTCCAGCGTTGACCCCGATTCTACGATGTCCGGTGTTATGATCCAGCGCTCAATTTGCCCCGGGGAGAATAAAATGTTGCGGACACTATTTTCAGCGACGATATTGATCGGCGCGCTCGCCGGGAGTGGGATGGCGCAGACGCCGGAAGCCGCCTGCGCATTGCCGGCGGAACCCGCGGCGATCCCTGCAGCGATCGATGCGTCCATCACCGGGCCCGCGGACAAAGATCGAGCCTGCATGAAGGCATTGTTCATACCTGAAGCTCGCATGATCGTGGTTTCAATCGGCGCGGACGGGACGCCAAGCTACGCAATTCTGACCGTGGACGATTGGATCGCCCGCGTCAAAGCGCGTGGCCATGCCATGCTGGAAGAGAAGCAACTGAAGTTTCACATCGAACGCTACGGCAACATCGTGCACCTGTGGAGCACGTACGCGCTGCACAGCGACGGCAAGCAAGTCGCGCGCGGCATCAACAGCATTCAAGCAATCAAAGAGGTCGCCGGCTGGCGCGTGATGGGCGTCATGTGGCAGGCGGAATCGGCAGCAGCGCCGCTGCCCAAGGAATATCTGCCCTGATGGAATGCAAGGTTTGAGCAGCGCCGGCCCTTGCCGGACGCTGCTCTTGCAGCTTGCGAGTTATTCCTTTACGGATTGCGCGGCGGCTTTTGCATTTGCCTTGGCCGCGGCGTAGTCGGCCTCAGCTTGGTCCTTGCAATTCTTTTGAGCGTCGCCGGAAACCGATAGACAGTTTGCCAATGCGACTTTTCGGTCCCCATCGGCTTTGGCGACCGCCAGATTGTACGCGTCCTTGGCTGCCGCATTGTTGAACGCGACCAGTTTGTCGTCCACGTTTTCTGCGGCCTTATTCAGGTCCTTTTCAGCTGTCTTCTCGCTCTTGGCTACCTCGGTCGCGGCCTTCTGCTCCGCAGCCGCGACATCCTTGGAGACAGTCTCCGGTGATTTCGCGCTATCGCAGCCGGCGGCCGTCAGGAAGGCCAGTGCAATTACCGAAGCTAGAAGCGTACGCATAACGATCCCCTATATTGTTGTGAATGAATGCGCAGTTTAGCACCACTATCTAGATGAGATCCTTTGACAACGGAAGTACGCAAGACCTACCTTTGCGCAACTCAAGCCGGAGAAGAACTAATGCGCAAGACGAGAATACGACACCTGCGCTGGGCGGTTTTTGCGTTGACCTGCGCGGCGCTTCACGCACCGGCCGCGACCTCAACGGCCGTGCAGGAACTGAATTGGAGCGTCCTCGGGCTGAACGCCCCGGCCGACATCGTGATCGATCACTGGGGTATAGCGCACATATTCGCGGCGAACATTCATGATGCTTTTTTCCTGCAAGGCTATAACGCGGCGCGCGACCGCCTCTGGCAGATCGATTTGTGGCGCAAGCGCGGCCTTGGATTGCTGGCGAAGTCCTTGGGTGCTGCATACGTTGATCAGGACCGCGCCGCGCGCCTGTTCCTCTATCGCGGCGACATGGAGAAAGAGTGGGCGGCGTATGCGCCAGATTCGCGGCAGTGGGTCACTGCCTTCGTCGATGGCGTGAACGCTTATGTCGCGCAAGTGCAGAGCGGCGCTCGGCCGCTGCCAATCGAATTCAAACTCACCGGCAGCCAGCCCGACACTTGGCGCGCCGAGGATGTGCTGCGCATCCGCAGCCACGCGTTGGTATCCAACATCGCCTCGGAAGTCGCGCGCGCCGGCGTCGTGTGCACCGGCGGCCTCAAGGCAGACGAGTTACGCCGCAAGATCGAACCCGTGGGCCACAAAGTCACGGTACCGCCGGGCCTCAATCCCTGCGATGTGCCTGCCGATGTGCTCAAGGATTATTTGTTGGCGACCAAGCAAGTCGAATTTGGCGCGCCGGCCGCAACGCCGCAGCACGCCGACAACTCCGCTGAGCGACAACTGGCAGCGGCGCTCGACACACAATCGATGGAGGGCTCAAACAACTGGGTGATCGCGCCCTCGCGCACCGAAACCGGCCGGCCGATTCTCGCCAACGATCCGCACCGCCAGCTCGGCGCCCCCTCACTGCGCTACATCGTGGGCTTGAATGCGCCGGGGCTAAACGTGATCGGCGCCGGTGAGCCGGCGTTGCCGGGAATCTCGCTCGGACACAATGACGACATTGCGTTCGGCCTCACCATTTTCTATATCGATCAAGAAGATCTATATGTATATGAGCTGAACAAAAACGACCCGGACAGCTATCGCTACAAATCCGGCTGGGCGAAAATGCAGTTGGTGCGCGAGAGTATCGAGGTGAAGGGCGGCGCCTCGCGCGAGGTCGAATTGCGCTTCACGCAGCACGGTCCAGTGCTTGGCTTGGACGCGGCGAAGCACCGGGCCTTTGCTATGCGCACGGTGTGGAACGAACCGGGTCTTGCGGGTTATTTCGGGTCCTCGCGCCTGCTCATGGCCAAGAATTGGAATGACTTCAAAGTTGCCGCTAACGCCTGGGGCGCGCCGCCGCTCAACCTCGTTTACGCGGATGTGCAGGGAAATATAGGCTGGGCGGCGTCGGGGCGCGTGCCCAAGCGCAAGAACTGGGACGGCCTCATGCCCGTACCCGGAGATGGCCGTTACGAATGGGCCGGCTTCTACGGCAAAGATGTGCTGCCTTCTCTGTTCAATCCGGCGCAAGGTTATTTTGGAACCGCAAACGAGATGAATCTGCCCGCTGGATATCCGAGTGAGCAGAACAAAATTGCGTTCGAATGGAACGACCGCTCGCGTATCGACCGAATCAACGAATTATTGGGCGCCAAAACAAAGATGACGCTCGCCGACTCGATGGCGATTCAGACCGACGTGGTGAGCACGCAGTCGAGGCGCGCCGTGGCATTGCTGGCCTCTCTGTCTTCGCAGGATGCCGCGCTGCTTCAGGCTCTCGCGCTCCTCAAGGCATGGAATCACGAGGAGAGCACCGGCAGCGTCGCGGCCGCGATTTACGAGGTGTGGGCGACCAAGCACCTCGGCAAAGCGACGGTTGCGAAAGTGGCGCCCGAAGCGGCACGCAAGCTGATCGACAATGGCCAGCTTCAGGCGGTGATCGAATATCTCGAGCGTCCCGACGGCGCGCTGGGCGCCGATCCTACGGCCGCGCGCAACGCCATTCTTTTGGACAGCTTGCGGGGCGCGCTTGCCGAACTCAATCAGCGCTTGGGTCCTGACATGACGACGTGGACTTGGGGCCGCCTGCATCGCGCGACCTTCGAACCGGCGGTCGCCGCCTTGGCCGATCCCGAGTTGCGCGCGCAGATGTCGGTCGGCCCGCTGCAAACGCCGGGCTCATCCTCGACGCCGCGCGCGCAAGCTTATAAAGCGAGCGATTTCTCGGTGATCGCCGGTGCGTCGGTGCGCCTGGTGATGGACGTGGGTGCGTGGGACAATTCGGTTGCAATGAACACGCCGGGCCAGTCGGATGATCCAATGAGCGCGCATTATCGGGATCTGTTTCCGATGTGGGCGCAGGGATCTTATGTGCCCTTGAGATTCAGCCGTGCCGAGGTCGATGCCGACGCCGAGGATTTGATTCACTTATCGCCCGGCCGTTGAGGAGGCGCGCGTGAAAAAGCTCAAGCATGAATCGGAGTTGTTCAAAGCGGCGCTGCTCGCCGGCGTTCAATACGCCGAAGGACGCAAGGCAGTGGAATTCGAAGCGACCGATTCGGCGAGCCTCAAGGCTCTGTACGTGTACCGCTTACTGGTGCACGACAAAGTGATTGCGCCGATGCCTGAGGAACAAGTCAGCGAGAAAACCATCCGTCACCGGCTGGCGAGCTGGTACGCGCATCAACTGCCCAAGGGGCACCCGCTGACTGAGTGAAAATGGTGCAGCCTTGGCAAAGCTAGGCAGCGCTTCAGATTTTTTGCCGCGTGTTGCTCCACACCACCTGCGCGACGCCAACTAATGCGAGGATCGCGCCATAAATGGTCCAGTGATAATTGCCCACCATGAAGCCGACCCGAAATGCCAGGTTGAGGCCCTGCAGCATCCAGACTGCCCCCATTAAAATCATTGCGACGCCGATCAGGCTGCTGACGATCCGCATAACAATATTGAATATCGGCGCCATTACTTACTCCTGTAGTCGTTCCGCGTTGAGTCTATGCCAACTTTGGCGCGGTATCCGCTCGAGTTCTTGCCGAAAACGAGCCACCCGCGAGCCCAAACGACCGATTACATGGACATTACGACATCATGATGTCACAATGTCGGTATGACGATCGACCCCGCTTCGCACCTCCCTTTGCACGCTCAGGTTGAGGCTGCATTACTCGAGAGCATGGCGAACGGCGTCCTGTCGGCGGGTTCGCGCTTGCCCCCCGAAGACCAACTGGTCGAGCGCTACGCGGTCAGCCGCACGACCATCCGCACGGCGATTCAGAGTCTGTCAGCCCGCGGTTTGGTCGAAATCCGGCGAGGCAAGGGCACCTTCGTCACGCAACCCGCCATCACTCAGGAACTCACTGAACTTACGGGCTTCGTCGAGGATATGCAGGCGCTCGGACGCGAACCTTCTGCGCGCGTATTGGATCGGCGCCTTGTGGCAGCGAGTGAAACCGTGGCGCGTCAGCTCTCGCTGCCGCGTGGCGCCCCGGTGGCGCGAATTCAGCGCGTTCGCTTGGCCGACGGAATCCCGTTGTCATTCGATGAGACCTACCTGCCGCAAGAACTGGGCGAGAAGATCATGACCGACGATCTGGAAAATCAACCGATCTTTTCGTTGCTGGAGCAGAAATACGCCACGCCGTTGATCGAGGCGGAGTATCGGCTCGCGGCAGTCGCATCGCATGGCACGGTGGCGCGCGCACTCGGGATGGAGGCGGGCAGCCCGATTTTCTTGATCGAGCGCACCAGTTTTTCAGCGCACCGTCGGCCGGTGGACTACGAACGGCTGTACTACCGCGGCGATCACATCCGCTTTGTCACGCGCTTGGCGCGACGAGCGCCTCTGGGCGCGCGAGCACTTGGCTAGTGCAAATCGGCCTTGAATCATGGCTGTTCGCGGTGGCGCTCGGCACCAGCATGCTCGGTGGATTGCTGGGGATGGCCAGCGGAATTTTTATCGTGCCCGTTTTGACGATGTTCGGCCGCATCGATATGCACACCGCCATTGGCGCAAGCCTCGTCTCGGTGATCGCCTGTTCATGCGCGAGCGCAGCGCCGTTCCTGAAAGGACTGACCAACATTCGGCTCGCGATTTTGCTGGAAACGGCCACCACTTCCGGGGCGCTGTGCGGTGTGTTCTTGGCCGGGTGGATTCCCACCCAGTATTTATTCCTGCTGTTCGCATTGATCCTGTTGCTCTCCGCGCAGCAGATGCTTGCGCGGCGCAAAGGTCGGGACGACCTCTCATCCGTGCAGCGGCTGCCGTTGGGAATGACACTGATGTACGGCGCCGGATTGCTTTCGGCCCTGCTCGGCATCGGAAGCGGAGTGCTGAAAATTCCGGCGATGGATACGGCGCTACGGCTGCCCATCAAAGTCTCCTCGGCAACCTCCAATTTCATGATTGGGGTGACGGCGGCTGCCAGTGCCGCTGCGTATTTTGCGCGCGGCGAAATCGTCACGTCGGTGGCAGCGCCGGTCGCCTTGGGCTCCGTCGTCGGGGCTGCGCTAGGCGCGCGGATACTCATAAATGTGCCTGCCCAGCGACTGCGCCTGATGTTCATCGTCATCCTCGTCATCCTTGCGGCGCAAATGCTGTTGGCCGCCTTCGGCATCAATCTCTTCGGGCCAAGATCGTGAAAGCCGAGACGGCAGCATCCGGCCAACTGGAAAGCCTGCTGGGGAAGCTGTTGCACTACGGGACGCTGGCCGCTTCAGGGTTGATCGCATCGGGACTTGCGCTTCGCGTTGCTTCGGGCCCCTTGGGACTGGGCATCGCCGCCGCCGGCATTGCGCTTTTTATCTTGCTCCCGGCGCTGCGCGTCGCAGTCATGCTGGTTTTCTTTTTGCGCGCGGGCGACTACCGGTACGGCGCGATCGCAGCGCTGGTCCTGCTCATCATTTCTTTCAGCTTTTTTATCGGCGCCCGCTAGAAAAGCGCGCGCTCAACTATAAAGATAGCTCATCGGCAATCCCAGGCGAACACAGGATTGCACCGCGGGACTCGACGGCAAAACGATCCGGTCCGCGCATGCGCCGGCCCATTTCGCGAGCCGGCGTTCGTGTGCGCGCAGCCCAAAATGTTCCGACAGTCCGAGGGCTACTCGCAGCCGCTCGGGAATCAATTCCACCGCAGCGCGCAGCAGCATGGGTTGCATCCAACGGAGCGGTCCAGGAAAGGCCGCCGTTTCGCGCATGATTCGTAGGAATTCGAAAATAATGGCGGACGGGGCCAGACAAGAATGCGTCGAGTCGAACAGCGTCTGCATTTCCGTGACTGAGAGGGGCGAATCGATGGCGCCATACAGACGCGACACCGGCGCGCCTTCGCGGTAAAAGTCATTTAAATTCTGCGTGCTCAAAGGTTGCACGTACCGGTTGTAGGCTTCCGCGAACCCGAAAGCGGCCGTGGCATGAACCCACGTGAGCAGGCGCGGATCGTTGGCCGAGTAACGGATGCCCGCAGCCGTCGTTCCCTCAACTGATGCGTGCATTCGCACGACTCGCGCGATCATGGGTTCCGCAATGCTGCGCGCGCCGTAAACGCTGATCATTGCCGCCAAGCCGGTGCGCTTCAGGCGGTTCAACGGATTTTTGCGAAAAGAGGAGTGTTCCCAGACGCCTGCGCGCACCGCGGGCTCCGCCAGCTCGAGGATTACTGCCGCCGTGCCGCCAACGAACAACGCGATGGGATTCTTCAAGACGCGCCACGACAGCGAATCCGGGGGCACCAATGCCTCTTCTCGCAACGGCCGTGCGAAATCGCTGTGGCGCCCGGACTCGCCGCTGAGCAAAGCGTTAATCGTGCCGTTTAGGTAACGCTGCAATGCACCAGGCAAGCGAATGGCGGAAATCATGCGATACAGTATACGGTGGCGCGCGTAGCTTCAGGCGAGCGAGCGGCCGATGTTGAGCAAGACATCGCTGTACCCGCCGCGCCGAATGTTTAGCGCCGCCATGGCTTCCCGCACCCGCGGACTGACAAGCGCAGCGAGTTCATCGGCATGCCGGTACTCGCGCATTGACGGAGCAACGGCAACGCCCGACGCGGTGGCCGGATGCAGGTAAATCTCCGTTACACCCCGCGGCAGCCGCGCCAGTATCACAAGCAATTGTTCTTCATCCATCGAACCGCTGTTTGCGATTCCGAACACGGAGTCGTTATGGAATATGCCAGCGGCGCGCAGTCGATGTCTCATGAGCATGAGCCAGGGCGCGAGCAGTCTGGCGCCGCCGGCGGCAACCCAGTGTCCACTGCGGGCCGCAAACCAAAACGGCTCATTGGGTACCCGCATGGCGCGCGCGCCGAATTCCCGTGCGACATGGATCAAAATGCCGAGAATCGTGGGATGCAAATGAAAATGCTTGTGGGCGTTGACGTGATCGAGGAGCAGTCCGGTACGCGCAAATGCCGTGAACTGAGCACGGATCTCGGCTTCGAGCTGCTTGCGAGCGGAGGCGCTCGCGAAATATCGTACCCCTCGGAAAAACATATCCTCGCCCATGCGTCCGTGGGCGTCGGCAATGCTGGGGATTTGTTCAGGCGGCAGCGACGATAACCCGTCCGCGAGGACGATGTGCAAGCCGACTCGAAGATTCGGCAAGCGCCGAGCCCGCCGGACCGCATCGGCCGCAGCAGGTGCCGATACCATCAGGCTGGCGGCGGTGAGAATGCCCTCGCGGCTCGCACGCTCGACGGCTTCGTTGACGGTTTCGTGCAGGCCGAAATCATCAGCAGTGACGATCAAGTGCCGTTGCATGGGCTCAAGGCTCGCTAAGAGCGTGTTGTCACTGGCCCAAACCCTCGATGGGTTGGGCGGCGCCATCTCGGCTCACCTCATAGTGATCGTCGCCCCACTGCACGCGCCGCGTGGCAAAACTCCAGATCCAAAGACCGAAGTGCAGCAGATCGCGAAACGGCACCAGTAGCAACACGGCGGTCGAGGCGCCGGGCCGGCGCGTGTTCAAATGAATCAACGTGCTCGCCACCGCTGTCGCGGAAAAAATTGCCGCGGCCGGCGCCGCCCCCTGCGTGAGCAGCAGCTGCAGGGCAGTGACCGGCAGCCCAAGCGTGACGACGGAAAAAACGTATCCATACGGACTCAAGTTGCGTATCGTGCGCCGCCACCGCAATTCATGCGCGACCAGGTCCGCGGCCGTGCAGTCCTCGACGAGCGTGTCGACCTCTAGATCGGACAGGACGGTCCGAAGACCCAGCTGGCGCGTCAATTCTCCAAGGCGATAGTCGTCGGCCAACTGGTTTGATACTGAGTTGAAACCGCCGATTCTGGCGAGTGTTTCGCGCCCGATCCCGATGGTGGCGCCAAAGGCGAATGATCGGTAGCCCATCAGGGCGGCGACGCGCACCGACGGCATGAACCACTCATTGATGTACATCGATCCCAGCAGAGACCAGATTCCCGGCCGCGGAACGCCCCGGTAGCCGCAGGTCACGATGCCAACGCCGGCGTCCAGCAACGGTGGAACGAGCTTGGCGAGATAGTCGCAGTCGACCTTTACATCGCTGTCCGAGACGACGAGGTAGTCATGACGCGCAAGGGCCATCATGTTGATGAGATTGTTCACCTTGCGGTTGCTGCCGTGCTCGTTGCGATCCGCCGTCAACACCAAATCGCGGCTCGGGAACTCTCTTTGAAGTCGATGGACAACGGCCACCGCGGGGTCTTGCGGATCGCAGACGCCAAAAATCACCTGATACTGAGGATAAGCCTGTTCGCAAAATGACCGCAGACACTCATAGGTCTCGGGCTCCGCCCCGTAGAGCGGCTTCAGGATCGTAACGGGCGGCAATGCTTCGCGATTGGGTGGAGCGACAGAGAAGATTTTTCGAGTCGCAAACGCGCTGATCAGGCTGTATGCCATCGACGCGAGCGCGAAGGCGTAGCCGCACCACACCAAGCCATGGCGCGCATCGATTGGCACTTAGACGTTCATCCTTCGTGATCGGTCATGGCTGGTCCGTTTCCTCTACGAGCTGCGCTCCGGCAGCGGCGCCTTGGTTGCGGCGGCACCGTCGAGAATCACTTGCTCCAAAACGGTGAGGTAGTCGAGGTAACGCCGGCGTCCCAGCGCAGTGATTCTGTAGTATGTCTGCGGCCGCCGTCGGTCTGGACCTTTCGCAAGGCTCACCAGGTTGGCCTCCTGGAGAACCTGAAGATGACGGTTCAGATTGCCGTCGGTCAGGGCGCAGAGCTTTTTCATTTCCGGGAAAGGCAGCCCTCCGGGGTGCGTGACCAGGCAGGTCAGCACCCCTAAGCGCGCGCGCTCATGGATGACGCGATTCAACCCATCGTAGGCAAAAGGCGAAGCAGCCTGGGCTTTTCGGTTAACTTTCTTCAACGGCGTCCTCGAATCCAAAATGTAAGACAGCGGCGACGAGCAATTGCCCGACGCCGAACGATATCCCCATGGCCCATGGCAGCAATGCATGGTGGGTGGCGGCGATCAACAGAGAGACAAGGCCGGCCGCCAGGTACCAGGCCCCGACAGCAAACATTTGCCTTGGCAGGAAACGGCAAGATGCGAAAACACCCAAACTGAAAATCACAGACCACAGGCCCGGCAGCATCCAAGCGTCTTGCGAGGCCACTCGCATCAATACGATGGTCAGGAGTAGCCCTACGACAATGCACGGTAAAAACTGTTCTACCGCAGCTTGAATCATCTCCAGTGCCAGCCCGGAATGCACCCGCCGCACCCGAAAGACGGTTTCCAATGCTGACAGAGACACGGCGATTGCCGCCGTCGGTATCCAGACGAGCAGAAAAAGCCGCAGGTCATGTTCTGAACTCTGACCCCAACGAACCTGAGCAGCCGCGACTGCCAAGGCGAGGACCCCGGTCGAGGCAATGGACAAAGGACCGTAGCCGCGAAACTGCGTTCCGCGCGCGACTTGGGTTCGAATGGCGTTGATATCGTCCAGCGCCTGCCGCAGTTCTGTCATTTCGATGAGTTCCCGGGGTACGTCTGCACAAAGAAACCCGCATGCACTTGGGATTGCAAAGCAAATACGCCGCACTGTCAAGAAGTGTAAATAAGGGCTCGCGCGCTGCAACAATTGAGCAAATCACAGCAGTTGCATGCATTGTACACGCGGTGGCACTTTGCACTGCAAAGTTGGCAAGCGCTCAAGCGCCTTGCGCGCTAGTCCGTCAACGCCGGCCGACCACAAGCACCACAAATGAATCCGGGATCGGCGCGGGCCGGGGATGGGGCTGGTCCGCGGTGGCCGCCGGCGGCGGTGCAAAATCTGCGGTCACCAGATAGACCTTGCCGGTTGCATCATCGAGCGCCATCGTGCGCGCGCCGCGCTGTGTCGGGAGTGTCTGAACCACTGAATAGCGGTCAGCGTCGTCTTGATGAACCACCGACAAAGTTCCGTCGCCGTTAGAGCTGTAAACAATACCGCGTTTCTGATCGTACCCCGCCGCATCGGGATGCTCGCCGATGGGCACCAGCGCCGCCTGCTTGCCGCTGACTGCATCGGTTACCGCCATCACTTTGCCGTCGCAGACCGAGAACAAGCGGCGATGTGCGCGGTCGATGGCAAGACCGGAGGGACTGTTGCAGCCCGGCAGGGCCCACGTGTTCTTGATGCTCAGCTTTTGAGCGTCAATGACCACCATTTGTCCCGGGTCGCTCTCGATGTTGACGAAAATCTGGCCCCGGCCATCCTGAGCAGCGAATTCAGGCTTCTCCGGCACAGGGATGGTAGCGACCACCGCCAGGCTCGACGCATCCAGCACCGTGACGTCCTTGGACGCGCCGTTGAAGGTGAACACATGTTTGCCGGCGGGTTCATACAAGATCGCGTCGGGATTTCGGCCCGGGACCTTGACCTCTTGAATCACTTTCAAGGTATCAAGATCGAATGCCGTCACGGAGTTCGCCCGCCCGTTGCTGGTAAAGCCGCGATTCAGTGCGGGAGCAAGCGCGATTCCGTGGACGCCTTGAGTATCGGGAATGGATCCGATCAGCTTGCCGGATTCGAGGCTGACGACATCGACGCGGGTCGCACGGCTGATGAACAGTCGCTTCTTTGCGGAGTCCACCGTCAGGTAGTCCCAGCCCCCGGCACCTCCCAGCTTCCAGCTCTGCAGTACTTCCATGTTCGGCGCCGCGGCGCCCTCGGCGATAACAGTGGTGGCCGGTCCCGCGCCAAGGCTTAAGGTCACCCATAGCGACAAGGCGGTTCGCATCGATCTCATAAGAAGCTCCCTAAGGCCGCAACTTTGCGCGACAAAGAAAATTACTATGCCTTAGCCGCCGCTTAAAATCGATGATCACAGGGCTAATGTGCTCATCTGACGAACAGATCGGGTCAGTTGCGACCCTCCATCATGTGAGCGCATAGTCGTCCAATGACCATCGATTGGCGGGTCTTTGCGCTTGGTTCAGCATTGTTTGCTGCGCTGACAGCCATTTTCGGCAAGGTCGGTGTGTCCGAAATCAATTCGGACCTGGCTACTTTCTACCGGACCATCGTGATATTGGCGGTCAGCGCTCTGCTTGTGTCGGCGCGTCACGAATGGCAGGCACCTGCATCTCTGTCCTACAAGGGCCTCAGCTACTTGGTGTTGTCCGGCATCGCCACGGGACTTTCGTGGCTGTGTTATTTCCGTGCCCTGCAAATGGCACCAGCTTCACGTGTGGCTCCCATCGATAAATTCAGCGTCGTTCTGGTGGTGGTTTTCGCTGTATTGATATTGGGTGAGCGTCTGACTTGGAAGGTCGGGATCGGCTCGCTGCTCATTGCCGGCGGCGTCATTCTCACCGCGTTTTAGGAAAGGGACCGCTCACAAGATTTCCCGGCGTACTTTCTCGTGGTGCGCCGACGGCGGTCAATTCCCAGGCCAGTCCTTCCTTCATGACCTGTCGCGTAGAAGCGATACTTTGCAAGACAAACTGCCGGCTTTGCGACGCCAAGTACTTGACTCTGTATCGCAAATTCGATTCATATGTGATATACCACCAAAATAAATAGGCAATTGCCGAAGAATATTTCGAGTCTGGCGTCCGACGGGGGGTAATAAATGGGGTCGGTCAAAGCGCAGTTGCGTCTTGCTGTCTTAATCGCTCAATCACCAGCTCGCGCCAGATCCCGATTGCGGATCTCCGAGAAAACTAGCCATTCGCTGCACGGGAGGTGAATTCACAGTTCATCAGGTGGAGTGGATCTCTGGATCATCGATTCGAACAAACGACCTTTATGAGGATCACATGATGCTAAATCTAAGACTGGCGAGGCCTATGCTGATCGCGCTGACAGCATGTGCCGCTAATATCTTCGTCCAAGGCACGGCCTTGGCCGACGATGCGCAAGAGAACAAGGCGCTCAGGGAACAAATGAAGCAAATGATGCAGCGAATGGACGCGCTGCAGAAGCAAGTCGAAGCATTGTCGAGGCAGCAAGCGGCGCCGCCGCCCGCCGTTGTGACCGTGCCGCCGCCGGTCACGGTGCCTCCACCGGTGGTCGCTGCAGCTCCCGCAGTCAAATACGAAGAAAAGGAACCGCTGCTGCACAAAATACTGAGCGGATTCTATGGCACGTTGGACGTGTCATTCGATGACACGACCAAGGGTATGAATGGTTTTGTCGCCTACCCGTATTCACTTGTCGATCCGACGAATCCGAACTCTGGGTTTGTGAGAGGCTCGGCGAAGGGCGGGGGTGCGGGTCCGGTAGGAAGGGTTGGCTACATGCCAGCTTTTTCCACCAACAAATCGGTCCTGGGATACCGCGGTGAGCACAAGTTCGAAGGCACCGACCTGGCACTGATCTATCAAATAGAGACTCAGCCGTCGATCACTTCGTCGCCAGGTCTTAATACGTCGCAGTACCAGCAATCGAACGTGGTGAAGGGCGGCATAGGATATGGCGATACCTTCATCGGATTCGCGAGCGACAGTTGGGGTAAGGTGAAAGTCGGAACCACGTATTCACCTTACAAGAAGGCGACCGACCGGATGAACCCGTTCTCCGGCATGCTCGGGGACTACGCCGTGATCATGGGAAATAGCGGCGGCGACAACCGAGTCGAGTTCGGCACGCGCCTCGAGCACTCGATCTGGTTCGAGTCGCCGAAGTACGCCAACATGTTCAGCTTCGACGTGTTGCTCTCTCCGGGACAGAACCGCACCTACGACAACGTCGTGCAGTCTTCCGGCTCGCCTGATTGCAACGGCGGCAATGAACCCGGCAGCGGCAATTTGTTGCTCAATTGCGATGACGGCGGCTTCGACGATGCATTCAGCGTCGATCTGAAATTTGAGAGCGGTCCGGTCTATGCGACGGTGGCATATGAGTGGCACCACAACGTCAACCGCAACAGCGACGGCATCGGCTCCAATAATCCGATCTACGGCTACTTGGTGTCGGTCAATTCGCCCGAGATCGACTTTGCAACCTTTGCCGCGCTTTCGGCTGAGTTTCCGACCAGTTTTGGCGCCGGCGCCTCGCCGCCGTATTTGAACGACATCGCCAACGAGTCGGCATTCAAAGCAGGTGTGCAGTATACGTTTCCGTTCGGGCTGGCATTGAGCGGCATTTACGAATACATGCATCGCAGCCTGCCGCAGGATCTGGAATTTCAGAACGAACGGCAACGAAATGGCCTGTGGTTCGCCGCCTCGCAAGATATTTTCAGCAAGGATAACGTGAGCGTCGGCTGGGCCCACGCCGGACGGACTCCCGGCGATCCGGGCGGCCAGCATAACTACAATCCGACGAACACGGATGATTCGGCCAATATGTACACGATCGCCTGGAAGCATCGCTTCGACAAGAATGTTTACTGGTATCTGGATGCGGCCGAAACGGTCAATAGGGGCAATGCGCACTATGACCTCGGCGCAGGTGGCCGCGGCCTCACCACGGATTGCCACGACGCCACGAACGCCACTGTGATCGACTACACCAGCGCCGGAAATACGACCTGGGGTGGTTGCAAAGAAGTGGGCTTCTCGACGGGTATCAATTACAAGTTCTAGATGACCGAGCATTGCGTTATTGCGGCGTACTGCCGCCAAAAAGCCAGGGACGCATCAACGTCCCTGGCCCTTTCAGCGCGAATGGGCTTGCGACGCAACCGCTTTAGCCCTGCCGTCTGCGGCCGCGTTTGGAATGTATAAATAACTGTAAAGTTGAATTTTCGCGGGGCGTGCTACCTTTAATTTCACCTCGTTAGAGTGATTTTGAGGGATGTATGGCTGCGAATCCGGCGTTAATTAGAGTCAGCCTTGCTTTGGGCTTGGCGCTGGCCGGTTGCGCGGCGCAGAAGCTTGCGCCACAACCGCAGGAGTTGGCTGCTGAATTCGAAGGCAGCCGCGGGGCCGCCGCGTCCAGCCACTGGCCGTCGAGGGACTGGTACCGCGAATTCGACAGCGATGAGTTGAACTCTTTTGTGGATCTCGCCGAACAGAACAATTGGGATGTAGCGGCCGCGCGTGCGCGAGTGGCGCAGGCGGACGCCCGCGCCCGACAGGCTGGAGCCGCCATCCTGCCGAGCGTCGATGCCACAGGCAACGCCAATTATCTGGCCGGCCATTCTTCCCAGGGCGGCGGCCATGAACTCGATTGGTCGGCCATGCTGTCGGCGAGTTACGAACTGGATTTTTGGGGTAAAAATCGCGCCGCGGCGCTGTCGGCGCGGCTTCTGGCCGGTGCTTCGAGAGCGGATAGGGACACCGTTGCCCTGACCACGTTGGCCGGAGTGTCCAATGGCTACTTCCACATCTTGGCGTTGCGCGAGCGGCTCGCCCTTGCGCACGCCAACCGTGAGACGGCAGATCAGTTGCTCCAGGTGGTGCAAGCGCGCTTCAACGCGGGTCTTGCCACGCCGGTCGAGTTGGCGACGCAGAAATCGACCCATGACACGGCACAGATTGCCATTGGCGACTTGGAGCAAACAGAATTCGAGGCGCGCACAGCGCTGGCACAGCTTTTGGGGCGCACTCCTGAAAATTTCGAGATCAAAGGCATGCCGCTCGGCGAGTTGCGCGAGCCTGCGATCGAGGCGGGCCTGCCATCGGAGTTACTACGGCGCCGGCCGGATCTCGTATTGGCAGAGGCAAATCTACAGGCCGGACACGCGGATCTGGCCGCTGCGCGCGCCGCGATGTTCCCGAACATCAGTCTCACCGCCGGCGCCGGCGTGCAAAACCCGGCGCTCCCGGCCACTGTGTTGACCATCCCGGGCGTTGGACCTTCATTTGCGCTCGGGGGGAATCTGGTGCAGCCGATCTTCGACCACGGTCGCCTGAAGGCGCAGCGCGACGAGGTGCAAGCGAAGGAAGAGGAGTTGTTGGCGGCGTATCGGTCTTCGATCGTCTCGGCGCTAATCGACGTTGAGAACGCACTGGCGGAGGTTCATCACTTGAATGTGGCGCGAGAATTTCAGATGGATAACGTTGCCCAGAGCGACCGTGCCTTCGAGGGAGCGAGGCTGCGCTATCAGGCAGGCTCGGGGGACTATCTGACCCTGCTGGAAGCCCAAAGGACACTGTATCTCGCGCGTGATCAATTGGTGCAATACAAGCTGGCGCGCTTGACTGCGCTGGTCAGCCTGAGCAAGGCGCTGGGCGGCGGATGGACGCAAGCCTCAACGACAAATCTCGAGCCCCCACAAGTGACACGGAACCCGAGCCGATGAATCTGAAACAGCCAACTGCCTCGCTAAGCCATGTCGTGCTCAGCTGTATCGCCTTGTGCGCAGTATTGACGATGAACGGCTGCCACAAGACGTCCGCCACAGCGGCTGCGCCCGCAGCCGAAGAAGCGGGAGGCAAGGAGAAGCCAGGCGCGGCAGAGGAATCCGAGGGCGTGTCCTTAAAGCCCGAAGAAGTCCAAAAAATGGGCATTGTCACCGCAGAGGCCAAGACCATCATGCATGCGCCCGAGGCCACTGGTTTCGCGCTGGTGCTCACGCATGAAAGTTTCGCCACCGCGGTGGCGGAGCTCGACACCGCCGCGGCGACCGAGCGTCAAAGCCACGCCGCACTCGAGCGCACCCAACGCTTGGCGGGTACCGCCGGCGCGATGCCTGCCGATACTCTGGAGACTTTGCAGCGGCAGGCTTCGGTAGATCAAGCGGCCCTGGATCTTGCGCATCGCAAACTCTCGTCGATGTTTGGCCAGAATTCTCCATGGAAGAATCAGACCGACAGTCCGCAGTTGCGGGCGCTGGCGAACGGCGACGCCAAGTTGGTGCGCGTCAGCTTTCCTCTTGGCACGACCGACGATGCACGTCCGACCAGTTTGCGTCTGGCGCATATCAATGCCTCTCAGGGTGGAAAGAGCGTCGAAGCTCACTTGGTGTGGCCTGCACCGGCCGACGCGAGCGTTCCCGGCCGCAGCTACTTCGCCTTTTTGAAGTCCAGCGACTTCGGCGAAGGCGAGCGTTTACTCGCATGGGTGCCGACAGGCGAGGCGGAATCAGGCGTTTTGGTGCCCGCATCCGCCGCCGTCATCAATGCCGGAAAGTATTGGTGTTACGTCGAAGAGAAGCCCGGGCAATTCGTGCGCACCGAGCTCGATCCTGGCATGGCCACCGCCGATGGCTACTTCGTCAAGGAGGGCATCGAGGCCGGGGCGAAGATCGTGACGGTGTCCGCGGGCCAATTGCTGGCCCGCGAAATCAATCCCAGCACCGAGGCGGATTGAGCAATGATTCGCGCGCTAATTGCGTTGTCGGTGCGCCACTATGGCGCAATCACGGTGCTGACGCTGTTGGCGCTCGCGCTCGGCACCTGGGGCGCTCTGCAGGCGCCGCTTGACGTGTTTCCCGAATTCGTACCCTCGCAGGTCGACATTCAAACCGAAGCACCTGGATTTGCCCCGCAACAAGTCGAAGAACTGGTCACCAAACAAGTCGAGAACGCCGTCAACGGTTCGGCCGGACTCGCCACCTTGCGCTCCGAATCGATTCCGGGCCTCTCGGTGGTAACGGTCACGTTCGCCGACGGCGTCGATGTGCACATTGCCCGCCAGGGGATTTCGGAGCGCCTCTCCGAGCTGGGCAGCAGTCTCCCCGCCGGCGTGTCCACGCCGAAACTGTCGCCGCTGGTCTCGAGCACGATGGATTTGCTGAAGATCGGGCTGCTGTCGGACAAGTTGGATGCCTTTGCGCTGCGCGACAACGCCGATTGGATCATCAAACCGAGACTGCTGGCCGTGCCGGGTGTCGCCCACGTCATCGTCTTTGGCGGCGACGTACGTCAGATTCAAATCCAGCCCGACACGCGCAAGCTGTCAAGTTTCAATCTGTCCTTTTCCGAGATCGCCGATGCGGCAAAGGCGGCGCTGCCCCTGCGGGGCGCCGGCTTCATCGACCTGGCCGCGCAGCGTGTCCTGCTGCAATCTCCGACCCCCGAACCCGACGTGAAGGCGCTCGGACAGGCAGTGGTCGCGATGCGCAACGACACGCCGATCCTGCTGCGGGATGTGGCGCAAATCACGATCGCGCCGGCCCTGCGTTTTGGCGACTCCCTGATCATGGGTAAACACGGAGTCATGCTGGCGTTGGCGAGCCAGTTCGGCGCCAACACCCTGAGTACCACGCAGGCAGTGGAAAAGGCGCTTAGCGATTTGCAGCCGGCGCTCGAGAAACAAGGCATCACCGTCTACAAAAACCTGCATCGGCCGGCCAATTTCATCGAGCGCGCCCTGCAAAATCTCAAGGAATCACTGGTCATCGCCGCGGTCTTGATTCTCTCGGTACTGTACCTTTTCCTAAGGGACTTCCGCGCCGCATTGATTGCCTTCACCGCGATTCCCTTGTCGCTGCTTGCAGCGGTGGCGGTGCTGCGCTCCATGGGCCTTACGCTCAACACCATGACGCTCGGAGGCTTCGCTGTGGCGCTTGGTGTCCTGGTCGACGATGCCATCATCGGCATTGAAAATATCCTGCGTCGCCTGCGCGAAAACGCCGCGCTCGGCACGCCCAGGCCTCGGCTGGACGTGGTGCTCGAGGCATCCTTGGAAGTAAGGGGACCTGTGATCTATGCCACGGCTGTGGTCATCGCGGTATTTCTGCCGGAATTGTTTACCTCCAGCGTGCAGGGCCATTTCGTTGGGCCGCTCGCTCTGGCCTTCATTTTCGCCGTGGTCGCATCGCTGATCGTTGCCATGACCTCGACGCCGGCCCTCTGCGCGCTCTTTTTGCGCCGGCGCGATGCACGGGTGGAGGCTGGTTGGCTCAAGCGTTTAAAGTCCTGGCAGGGCGCCGCGGTTCACAAAGTGGGTGCTCACGTGAATGCCACCATCGCCGTGCTCGTCATTTTCGTCATTGCGGCCGGGGCAGCCTTGCCGTTCCTGGGCGGCACCTTCATGCCCGATTTTCGCGAGGGACATTTCGTGATGCAGGTTAGCAGCTCCATCACGGGCACATCACTCACCGAGATGTTGAATGTCGGGGCGCGCATCAGCAAGGAGGTGCTCGCGCTGCCCTATGTCGAGTCGGTGGAACAGCAGATAGGCCGCGCCGAACTCGGCGAAGATACCTGGGGGCCGCAACGCAGTGAATTTCACGTGGAACTGAAACCTGACGCAACCATCGATCAGCAGGTCGCACAGGAAGAACTGCGTGGCATCCTGCAGCATTATCCGGGGCTGCAAAGCGAAGTGGTTACTTTCCTCGGCGATCGAATAAGCGAGAGCTTGAGCGGCGTCAATGCACAGGTGGTCATCAAGATTTTTGGCGACGATCTCGATCTGCTCGATAGCAGTGCCAATAAGGTGGTCGGGGCGTTGGGAAAAATCAAAGGCATCGTCGATTTGCAATTCAAACGCCAGAGCGGCACGCCGGCAATTTCAATTCATTTGATTCCGCAGGCACTTGCGGCGACGGGTCTCAAGGCGCAGGACGTGCTGGAAACGATCGAAACTGCATACGCGGGAGCAAAGGTGGGACAAGCCTTTCAAGGCACGCGCACCGTCGACGTGGTTGTAATCCTGCCGGATGATCTGCGGCATCAGCCGACGCAACTGGCCAAGCTGATGATCGGCACACCGCTTGGCCCTGTGCCGCTCTCGCAAGTAGCCGACGTTGAAGTTACGCAAGATCGTTACAGTATCGAGCACGACGGCGGTCAGCGCCTTGTCGCGGTCTCGTTCAACGTCGGTTCAGGATCGTTGCAAGGCATCGTGCAAGAAGCGCAACGAGCCATCGCCAAATCGGTGGTTCTGCCCGCGCACGTATTCGTGGAATTTACCGGGGCCGCCGAGGCTGAATTGAAGACGCGCAATGAGTTGGTGCTGTATTCGGCGCTGGCACTGTCCCTCATCGTGATGATTCTCTTTACGTCGTTTCACTGGCGCGCAAACAGTTGGCTAGTGCTGGCCAATCTGCCGTTCAGCCTTATCGGCAGCGTGTTGGCAATCGCGACGACCGGATTGGGCATCTCGCTCGGCACCGTCGTCGGTCTGGTCACGGTGTTCGGCATCAGCGCGCGCAACGCGATCTTGCAACTTGCGCACTATGAACATCTGGTGGAAGTGGAGGGCGCGAACTGGAATGTTGATCTGGTGGTGCGCGGCGCGAATGAGCGGCTGGTGCCGATCCTCATGACGGCGGCGGTTACTGCGCTCGGCCTCGCCCCGCTGGCCTTCGGTTTGCATCGCCCGGGGCAGGAAATCGAAGGGCCGATGGCGGTCACCGTGCTTGGCGGGCTGTTGTCATCGACGCTTCTGAATCTGTTGGTCTTGCCGGCACTCGCCAACCGCTACGTCCGCTTGCCGGGTGGGGCGCTCGAGCCGGTTGAAAATTTCTAACCGCGCCTTTGGTATGATCGGCCGGTTCTGACCGCGCCGCCTGAGTCACCGCTACGATTCCCTGCAGAATCATGAAAATCCTGCTCATCGAAGATGATGTGGAAACTGCGCTGTTCATCGCCGACGGCCTGTCGGCTGAAAGGCATGACACGACCGTCGCCGCCGATGGCAGAGTGGGGCTGAACCGCGGTATGAGCGAGTCCTGGGATTTGCTCATCGTCGATCGCATGTTGCCGGAGCTGGATGGCCTGACCCTGGTGGGCAAGCTGCGCGCAGCCGGCATCCAAACCCCGATTCTGTTTCTTACCACGCTTGGAGGCGTGGACGCCCGCGTGGAGGGGCTGAACGCCGGTGCAGACGACTATCTGATGAAACCATTCTCCTTCGCAGAACTGGCGGCTCGTGTTGCCGCATTGGGCCGAAGGCGGCTGGGGTTTGCGGCCGATACCGTGCTCGCAGTGGCAGATCTTGAGATCGACTTTCTGGCGCGGACGGTCAGCCGCGCCAACGTCGCGATTGAACTCCTGCCGCGGGAGTTTCTATTGCTCGAGTATTTATTCAAGCATCTCGGGCAGACCGTGACGCGCAGCATGCTGCTCGAGAACGTCTGGGATGTGCACTTCGATCCGAGCACGACGGTCGTCGAAACGCATATCAGCCGCCTGCGCAGCAAAATCGACCGCGGCCACTTGATTCCGCTCATTCACACCGTGCGCGGTGTCGGATACATGCTCAGTGCCGCAAACTAGAGTCTTTCGCACCTCGAGCTTCCGCCTCGCGCTCGTTTATACGGCATTGACCGCCGTGAGCTTCGTGATACTGCTGGCGGTGATATTTTTCTCGACCACGCGATTCATGCGCCATCAGATCGATGACAGCGTCAGCAGCGAAGTCGGCGAGATTTTGGCCGACAGCCAGGGCCGGGGACCAGAGTCCATCCGCTCGGTCGTTCAAGGACTGTCAAGTCATCCGGCGGGCTTTTATTACTTGTTTCAAGATGCCCACGGTGTCGCGCAGGCGGGCAATCTTCCTGCAATGGATCCGCGCGCCGGCGTGCGCGAGTGGCGGCAGACCTCCAAGTCCAAGCGCACGGTGTTTTCCGCCATCCGTGGGCGCGGCGTCAGTGTGCCGGAAGGGTACCTGTTCGTGGGTTGGAGCACGCACCAACTCAACGAGATGGAGGAAATGGTGGTGGGCTCGTTTACGTGGGCGCTCGCAGGCTGCATCGCCTTGGCGCTGGCGGGCGGTTGGATCATGAGCGCCCGGCTGATGCGAAGAATAGAAACGGTCAGCAACACCAGCCGCAATATCATCAGCGAGGACCTGCGGCAGCGGCTGCCGGTGACGCGGGCGGGCGATGAACTGGATCATCTTGCCGGCAGCATCAACGCCATGCTGGACCGGATCGAAGCGCTCATGGAGGATCTTCGCCAGGTGACCACCGACATCGCGCACGATCTGCGCACGCCGCTGACCCGGCTGCGGCAGCGGATGGAGCTGGCCAGCCGGCCCGGAATGGATGTCGAGACACTACGCAGTACCCTGGGCCGCAGCGTCACGGAGATCGACTCGATCCTGTCGATATTTGCCGCGCTGCTGCACATCGCCCAGTTGCAGAGTGGGCCGCGGCGCGCTGCTTTCAAGGAGGTCGATTTGAGCGAACTTCTCGGCACCATCGCCGAATTGTACAAGCCAATGGCGGAGGAAAACGCTCAGCTTTTGCTGGAGAAAGTCGCTGGAACTCTTTCCGTGCGCGGTGAGCACGAACTGTTGATGCAGCTGTTTGCCAATTTGACCGAAAACGCGCTTCGCCATACACCGCGCGGATCGACCGTCTGCATACTCGCTGCCCGCTCGGCCGGGACGCTCATGGTCAGCATCGTCGATAACGGACCCGGAATTCCGGACAATATGCGTGAAAAGGTACTGCAGCGCTTCTTCAGGCTCGAGGTCAGCCGCACGACCGCCGGCAACGGTCTGGGATTGAGTCTCGCCAATGCCATCGTCAAAGTTCACGACGCCAAACTCGAACTTGCGGACGCCGCGCCGGGCCTGCGCGCCACCGTCATTTTCCCGATGAGCTAGCTTTTATTGCAGTTGTGTTGAAGGTGGCGCGACGAAAGTTTGCAAAATTGTAAAGCTCGGCGGACGCGGCTGCGCGTAGACTCCAGATCCGGAACTTTTCACTACAAAGTCAAGGCAGCTCACATGCTCAAGCTCTTCTCCGCCGCAGGTCTGATCACCCTCATGAGCGCAAGCGCCTACTGCGCGCTCGCGCCTGTCTCGCGGGCGGCGGATGCACCCAGCCCATACCGCATCTCCAAATCGATATCACTCGGCGCGCCTGAGCGCTGGGACTATCTGACCTATGAGCCCGTATCGAATCGGGTTTTTGTGGCGCATGGTGACAGGATCGATGTGATCGACGTATCCAGCGAAAAGATCGTGGGCCAGGTGGCCGTCGACGGCGCCAATGGTGCCGCCGTTGTTCCTGCCATCGGCAAAGGCTATGCGGGGAGCCGTGGCGGCAAATCAGTGGTCGTGTTCGATCTAAGTACCTTCAAGGTCGTGAAGACGCTGCCGGCCGCGGAGGATACCGACGCCATTGTCTATGACCCGGCCAGCAAACATGTATTCCTCATGCAGGGTGATCCGCACAGCATGACGGTGGTCGATACCACCAGCGACAGCGTGGTTGCGACAATCCATCTCAGCGGTCAACCGGAATTCGCTGCGGTAGACGGCGCGGGCAAGCTCTTCGTCAATATCGAAGACAAGAGTGAAATCCAAAGGGTGGACACCAAGACCGGCAAGGTCGATGCGACGTGGCCGATCCCGGCTTGCGACAGCCCGCACGGACTGGCAATCGACACCACGTCACATCGGCTCTTCAGCAGCTGCGTCAATTCAAAACTCTTGGTGGTGGATGCAACGACGGGTGCCGTGGTAAGCACTCTGCCGATTGGTAAGCGCACTGATGCGGCCGCCTATGATAGCCGCACGAAGCGTGTTTTCAGCTCCAACGGCGACGGTACATTGTCGGTAATCCAGCAGGAGAGTGCCGATCAATATCGGCCCCTGGGCGATGTGCCTACGCAGTTGGGTGCTCGTACCATGGCGCTGGACGCAAAAACCGGACGAATATTTCTTGTGACCGGCGAATATACGGAAGTCGATCCGAATGCCAAGGATCCGCGCAAGCGCTATGCGGTCAAGCCAGGCTCCACTCGAATGTTGTTGGTCGATGCGGCACCGTAAGTCCAGGTAACTGTCGCCACCATGAGCGGACGGCAAGGCGTCCAGCACTTTGCGTCGTAAAGTTGTAACAATTCGATCCTAAGCTTCCTCCCCTTCAAATCCGATTTACCGCGGAGGGGATCATGCTTGGTAAAAGTTTCACTGCAACGGCGGCCGCACTGTTGGTCGCGGGTTCGGCCGTCTACGCCGATTCAGATGATGGGATTCTAGGAACTAGGCACGAGATCAGGCACGTACTGCTGATCAGTGTCGATGGCCTGCATGCCTTGGACTTGGCCAATTTCGTAGCCACGCATCCTGATTCGAACCTGGCCGCCCTGAGCCGTCATGGCGTGACCTACACCAACAACGCAACCTCCTCGCCATCGGACTCCTTCCCGGGGCTGGCTGCCCTGGTCACCGGCGGCTCGCCTGTGACCACGGGACTTTGGTACGACGACACCTACAATCGCGCGCTGTCGCCTCCCGCGCAGACCGACGGGCTGGGCAATCCGGGGGGCACATGCCCGGGTGTGATCGGCACCAATGTCGCGTGGGATGAGGCCGTCGATAAGGATCTGACGAAGCTGGATGGCGGCGGCGGACTGAACCCCAATTTTTTGGTCCGCGATCCGAAAAATGGATGCAAGACCGTGCTTCCCCACGAGTATTTGCGGGTCAACACCATATTCGAGGTGGTGAGGTCGGCTGGCGGACTTACCGCTTGGACTGACAAGCATCCATCCTACGAATGGACGAACGGGCCGAGCGGCAGGGGCGTTGATGATTTCTATGGACCGGAGATCAATTCGGTTCCGGTGGCGTTGCCGCAATTTCCCGGATGCACGCCGGTGCCTTTCGCCGATCCCACGCCGGACGACGGCTGGACCAATAGTTTCGACGACATCAAGTGCTATGACTTGCTGCACGTCGCGGCGGTGCTCAATCAAATTGACGGCTTCACGCACGATAGAAGCCGGAAGGTCGGCGTTCCTGCGCTATTCGGTACCAATTTCCAAGCGGTAAGCGTCGGCGAGAAGTTGGCTGTTGATCCTGTGACGGGCCTGAAGGGCGGGTACACAGACGCGATCGGAACACCCGGCCAAGCGCTTGCGGGTGAGCTTGATTTCATCGACCAATCGATGGGCAAATTCGTACAGGAGTTGAAGGTCAAGGGTTTGTTCGAGTCGACCTTGATCATCGTCAGCGCGAAACACGGCCAGTCGCCCATCGACGGCAGCAAGAGGCATGGCATCGGCGCCGGCCAGCCGGCGGCAACCATTGGCAGTGCCGATGCGTTTGATATCTCTGACGATGGTTCGCTGATCTGGCTCACAGATCCCTCCCTGGCGCCTGCCGTGGTTGCAAACCTAAGTCTGCCGGCCAATCAAACGGCGCTCGGTATCCAAGAGATATTCTCCGGGCAGGCTCTACGCAATAAGTTCGACAACCCGGGCGCGGATCCGCGGACACCGGATATCGTTCTGAAAGTGAACACCGGGGTGATTTTCACCGGTGGCTCAAAGCTGTCAGAGCATGGCGGCTTCAATGAAGATGATGTGCACACGGCGTTGCTGGTCGCGAATCCCGTGCTGTCACACGCCGTGGTCAAGGCCGCCGTGTCCAATCAACAGGTGGCTCCGACAATCATCAAGGCCCTCGGCTTGAATCCCGATGAGCTGGATGCGGTGCGCAAAGAACAAATCCAGCCGCTGCCCTTCCTGTTCAGCGGACAGAATGACAACAGCGTTTCGCGATACTGATGCAAACCAAACGAAGATATGGAGATTTTATGAGAGTTCAACCCAACAAACCGTTGCGCGCCTGCCTCTTGACTGGAGCACTGGCGATCACGGCGTTGCCGCTGGCCTCGGCCGCGGACAGCGATCGCGGGCGTGATGGCGGCGATGACAGACGAGGCGACGACACGTTGCTTCCTGGCAATCTGCTGGTGAGCCGTACCGTGTACAGCAACAATCCCGGCAATGTGAAGGTAGGGGAAGTTCTTCCGCCTGACTGCGCCGCGACCACAGGCGGCTGTTCTGCTCCGTCAGGCGCACCCTTCGATGGGACCTATCCGACCGTATGGAACAATGACTTGTATGACGCCAGCTTTGGCATTACGTCGCGGATTTTTTTGGATGAGATGACACCCTTTGGCTTTCCGCTCAGAACGATCGCGGTTCCCGCCGAGACCTCTGAAGGCCGCACTGTCGCCGACCATCTGGTCACCAGTTTCAGTTCCAAATCGGAACTGGCCTTGAATCTGTCCACGGACGGCCGCTTCATTACGTTCATGGGTTACGTTGCAGCGCCGGACACGATCGATGTGTCGAATTCCAATACTCCCGGAGCCATCGACATCACCAACCCGGTGGGAACGGCATTCCTGCGCGCTGTGGCGCAAATGGATTCAAGGGGCCGCTTCGAGTTTACGGAGACCAACGCCTATAGCGGCAACAACGGACGCGCTGCCATCCTCAATAACTCGCGCGGCGTCGATGCTTACTATACGGCGGGCAATGCCGGCAACGGCGGCAACCCCCAACCGAACGGCATTTTGCTGGGCGCGGGCGCACAGATCATTTCACCCGCCAATCTGCCAGAGTCGGCCCAGGTTCCGAGTGCTCCGACGCCGGTGGCCAGTTTCTCGGTTACGGAGCTCGGCGCCAAGGCAGACAAGCTTGGCAAGGATGATAATTTTCGCGGGCTCACGATATTCAACGACGTGCTCTACTTCTCGAAGGGCAGTGGCAGCAACGGCGTGAACACGGTGTACTTTGTCGACACCACGGGCAGCGCCTGTCCCAATGGTGTTGGCGTCCCGGCAGCGAACGCGAAACTACCGAGCACGCCATTGGCGTTCAATCCCGCCACCTTGGCGACCATTGGACTGCCTAACAATACCTGCATCCTCGCGGGCTTTCCGTCCACGCCGAACAAGTCGGTCGCCGCGACCGCCTTCCCGTTCGGAATCTGGTTCGCCGATTCCCACACCCTATACCTCGCAGATGAGGGCGATGGTTTCACCGGGGGCGCGGATCTCTATACACACGCGGCAGCGCAGACGACGGCGGGGTTGCAGAAGTGGGTCTTCGATGTGCCGACGGCGCAGTGGAAATTGGCCTATGTAGTCAACGCGGGTCTCGAACTGGGGCAGCCGTACCAAGTGCACGGTTACCCGAGCGGAAATAATGCCGCCACGAACTTGCCATGGGCGCCTGCCACAGATGGATTGCGCAATATTACAGGAAGGGTTGACCGTGATGGAACGGTGTTCGTCTGGGGAATTACCTCGACTATCAGCGGTAATGGCGACACGGGCGCCGATCCGAATCGGCTGGTCGTGGTGATTGACCAATTGAAAAACACCGATTTATCCAAAGCATCGCATGAAGGATTCGAGACGCTGCGTACTGCGGGCTTCGGCGAGGCCTTGCGCGGAGTCTCCTTCACTCCCGGAACCGATGCGCCGCGCTTTTAGGATGAGGAAGTAACCACTTGAGAATCGCGCGGCGGTCGCACAGGCACCGCCGCGCCGCATTCGACCGGACTCCCGGTCGTGTTCAGCGTTGGCTCGTCCGGTCCTTTTCGGGATAATCTGGGGATGCCTTGGTATTAAAATAGGGAGGATCCCCGCTTCGTCAACGCGGCTGGCCGCGTAGCTTGTTCCTTGCCCGGAATCTTCCGGACGCCTGCAAGGAGTTAAGCAAAATGTCTCGTTTCACGCCAAAAATTCTCGTCTCGTTGGCGCTCGTCGGAGTGTTCGCCGGCCCCTTGAGCGCGCTTGCCTCGATGATCAGCAAGCTCGATGAACCACCCTCTCGCGTTGTCGCATACGGCGATCTTGACTTGAGCCGTGATGTCGCGGTCGCGACTCTGTATTCGCGCATCAATTCCGCCGCCCGCGAGGTCTGCGAACCCGTGGACCCGGTGTTGACGAAGTTGCAGCGGGTAAAGTTCGACTGCCGCCAGCTCGCCGTTGCCAGAGCGGTTTCCGATGTGAACTCTCCCGCTTTGAGGAGCTACTACTTGGCAAAGACCAAGGCGATCGCCGACGACCAACGCTAGTCCGATGGTGCATGACGCGAAAGCCCGTTGGCCGATTGGAACACCCGCGTGAATTGCGATCGGGAAGTGAGTAACTAACGGACAAAAGAGCGGCCGCGCCGCGCGCAAGGTGCGGTCGTCTCTTCAGGCGATGGCGACGAACGCCGACTTGGTCGGCACCTCGCAGACAACGGAATTGCCGCCATTGGCGCCGCGGGCGATGATGAGCCTGCCGCCGATGGCGCTCGCTCGAAAACGCATCGTTCGCATCCCGAGGCCGGACGCCTTCTCGGCGTCGGCGGCCAATCCATGGCCATCGTCGACGACGGAAAGTCTGAGATCGCTTGGGCGCGACCAAAGCTCGATCTCAATGTTTTTCGCGCCGGAATGCTTCAGTGCGTTCTGCACTGCTTCCTGCGCGATGCGGTAAAGATGATTGCGCATCTTCAGGTCGACGGTCGGCGGAGCCTCGTGACGTCCGCGAAACTTCACTCTCGTACCGCTCAGCGAGCTGCGCTGTGCGAGCAGGTTGAGCGCGGCCTCGAGATTGCCGTCCGCATTGGTCAGAGGTGACAGGCCCTGCACAATGCGGTGCGCATCCTGTATGCAACTGGTCGCCAACAAGGCAAGTTGGTCCAGATCTCCGGAAATCGCGTCCCGTTCCTTCTGCGCCCGGTTCGCCAGTGCGCGCACAGAAAGGGCCAAGCCAGTGAGTTCCTGCCCCAGCCCGTCATGCATTTCTTGAGCGATGCGCCGCTGCTCACCGCCGATGGCTTCCATGAGCGCTTGCCCGAACGCACGCCGCTCGGTCACGTCGACAGAGAACACGAGCTCGCCGGCCTGGCCGCCGCAGTCGATCGACTGCGTCCACACCTCGACCTCGAGCACGCGTCCGTCTTGGGTGACATGTTGGGTTTCGAACGGTTCCAGCGGTAAATCCGCGGTCACAATCGCATCGTGAACCGAGGGCAGCACCGGCTGATTCGGTCCCGCGGACAGGATCTCGACGCTGCGGGATAGCAATTCATCCCGGCTCCAGCCGTATTGGCGCACGGCGGCGTCATTGACCAGAAGAAATCTTAAGCTGTCCCTGGCGTGCACCCACAGGGGCTGCGGACTCCCATTGAAAATTTGCGCGTACCGCTGCTCGGCACGCAGCGCCTCGTTGCCGGCCGCGTCACGCTCGCCGAGCAGCGCCGTGATGATGATGCTCAAGCCCGACAGGGATGCAATGAACGACCAAATCGTCACCAGGCCCTGCAATTGGTTGAATTGGGAAAACGCGCCGATGCTGAATGCCGCGCTGATTGCGGTCATGGTCGAAATCACAAACGAGGCGCCGGCGGCGAGTACGAGCCCGAAGCGCATCGCACTGACAACGACGAGTATGAACGCGAATACCACGATCAGCGGCCGGCCGAGATCTCCCGGCGCCAACATGATCGAGGCGCAGCAAACCAGAAGTCCGAGCAACCACAGGCCGCCCTGCGGCCAGCGAGCCGTGAAGCGCTCGAAGCTCTTGCGGCTATACGCCATCAAGAGAGGGCCCAGCAGCAATGCGCCGGCAGTGCCGTTTGCCCACCAGCGAACCCAATGACTCGGATCGGTGGCGAAGTCTTTCTTTCCCGAAAAGTAATATCCCGAGAGGCTGAATAGCGGCCCCAGCGCCATGCCCGCAGCAACGCAAAGGATGAACAGCGGCACATCCTTCGCCCGCGAAAAGCCCGGATCAAAACCGCTGCGCTCCAGCAGCCACGCCGAAGCCCAAGCGCCGCTGGCAAGACCGATTCCCACGCCGATGCATGCCGGGAGCGGCTCATGTCCCCAGAGCACGATCGCGAATCCTGCCAGGAAGACGGCCGGCCAAACGCGTCGGCCGAATCGATAAGTGGCCGCGACGGCGACGCCGTTCGGTAGATAGGAAAGCGTCAAGCTTCCCCCAAGGCGATGCAGCGAGACGCCGAATGCGCCAACCGCAAATATGGCTAAGAATACGAGTAGGAGGCGGAGTGCTTTAGTCGTGATGCGATCCGAATCGAGCATCGAAATGCCTCAAGCGGGGTGAGCGCGATTGTAGGCTCATTCTTTACTTATTACTCAACGCGCGCCCGCACGCAACTTATTCCTTTTTAAAAAGCTGATTTGCGCGGCGGCTTTCCACAAGATTTGCTTATGTTGCTTGTAGTCCTTGACATAAACAGCGCGCGTGTCGCCGCTGAGAGACGCCGATCACGCTTTCATTCTGCTCACTTCGTCAATATCTTGAGCACCCGTACCGTTCCTGGGAAAGGATTTATGGCAACGCCGATAAACGCCCCAATGGCAGGTGAGATCTGGCATCTCAGCATCGAGGACCTGTTTCAACCGGTGCAAGAAGCACCGCGTCTTGGCGGCGACGGACCCTTTGTCATCAATCTCAGTGTTTCGACCGCGCCGATCAACGTGCCCACGAAGGCGTTTACCAACATCCCCCTCGACGCGCTTGTTTATCAAATCCAAGTGACCGAAGACGGGCGTACGCGTTATCGCCTGCGACTCGGGCCGTTTGCTTCCGAAGACGAGGCGGATGCCATTCTCGCCGAAGTTCGCGATACCTATCCCGGGGCATTGACCGCCACCGCAAGCGCCTCCGATTTGCGCGTTATTGCCAGCATGCAGGCCAAGGCTGATAACCGGCCGTCTGTACAGACGGTAGCGCCGCAGACGCCAAAGCAGCCCACCGCAAAGCCGCAGACGACGACGCCGGAGAAGGCCGTGCCGCCGAAAGCAGCAGTTCCGGAAGTCGCAGTCAGCGCTAGGGCCGAAGTTCCGGAGATTTCCATCGACATCGCGTGGCCGACACCAGAATTGGGGCTGCCGCCAAGCATGCCGCTGCGCGCCGCACCCGCGACCTCACCACCCGCCGCAATCAAGAGCGAACCACCTCCGGTGGCGGCACGCGTTTCAACGAAGCCACAATGGGCGTTGCCGGAGTTGGATGTTCCCTTGCCAACGATTCAGAAGCCGCGGACCGCAGCGGTTGCTTCCGTTGCTCCCATCGCGAAAAAGGCCGCGCCCGCGCCGGTACCATTTGAGTTGCAGCTGGCGCCGCCGTACTCAATCGCCAGTCTCGCGCCCGTTCTTACCGAAGTCGTGACACCCACCCGGTCTCCTGCGCCGCCCAAGAACGTGGCGCCGAAACCGGCCGTCATTGCAGCGCCCGTTCTGACCGAGGCGGTCGCACCAAAGGTCAAGGCACCGCCACCGGTGGCGCCCGCCGCCCCGGCGTCTGTGGCCGCAACAACCGCTGCAGGTCCGCTCCAGGTCCCGGCGACGCCGGAGATTGCGCCGCCGCCGAAGAAAGCGACCGTTCCGCCACCGAAACAAACCATGGCGCCACCCCCGAAGCCCGAGACGCCGCCGAAGCCCGCGGTGTCCCCGAAGCCTGCGGCGCCTCAGAGCTCGGCCCCGGCCGAGCCTGCAAAGACGGCGCCGATTCTGAAACAATCGGTTGCAACCCCGCGCAGGTCTTGGGCGAAGTTTCGCAATTCGATCAGCAAGCCTGCGGCGAGCAAGCTCACATCGCTGCAGCATGTCGTAGTCGCAACCGCTCCGCTGCCTGCTCCGCGAGAAGTGAAAAAACTCGACGAGCCTTTGGAAAGTTTGGAGTCCACGCAGACCATTCGCGCGTTGACGCCGAAGGAGCTCGAAGACAACGAAGCATCGCGCTGGTTCGTCATTCAGTTGGCGCTCGCGGATCACGCCTTTGATCCCGACGCCGTACCCAACCTCGACATCTTCAGCGAGTATCGCCTGTACTCCGTGGCAGGACTGGATCAGGGCCGCGTAGTGCACGCTTTGCGTCTGGGATTTTTCCGCGAAGAGATCGGCGCAGTGGCGGTTGCGAGTTATCTTGCCGCTTACTGGGACAAGCCGACCATAAAACGAGTGAGCCTTGCCGAACGCGAACGTTTTGCCGACCAGCGGGTGGAAGCGCGCAAAGACATCGGCGCTACGGGGAAGCACGCAGTCATCGAGATTACCGACGAATTGGTGGCACGGCGCCGCCGCTCTACCAAGGCATCGGCCGCATCGAAGGCGTCAAACCGCCCGATCTAGCACTGGCAGGTAGGCAGTTAGGTCAGTTTGCAGCGCTCATGAGTTAGCTGATGTCGATGTGCGCAGCCGCTAATCCGAGCTGATGCCTAGCTTGAATGGTCTGGTACGCTTTTTCCAGATCGGTCGCCAATTTGCGCGTGTCGAACAGCGGCTCTCCCCGGTGAGCGCGAAGCAATCTTTCTTTGAAGCTTGCGAGTCGTGGTGGATCACCGGCTAGCTCGACGGCGATTTCCCGATAGTCATCGAGATCCGAGGCGACCAGTTCAGCTAAGTCAGCTGCCTGCAGCAGGCTGGCCGCGACTCGTGAAGCAAATCCCTCGCCGGGAGAGGTCAATACCGGTAGCCCGGCCCACAACGCATCGCTCGCAGTGGTGTGCGCGTTGTAGGGCAGCGAATCAAGGAACAAGTCAGCGCTTCGGTGTCTCGCTAAGTGCTGCGACATGGATGTCCGTGGCGCAAATATCAAACGGTTCCCGTCAACGCCGCGGCGCTGCGCTTCTGCACGTAAATTGTCGACCACGGTCCGATCGTCCGTCCGCAGCCATAGCACACTCGCATCGACCCGGCGCAAAATCTGCATCCAGACATCAAAAATCTGAGGCGAGATTTTGACGCTGTTGTTGAAACAGCAGAATACGAAGCCTGCGGATGGCAACCCTAGCTCCGTCCGCGCGTACAGCTTGTCTGCAATGGCGCGCCTACCGTCACTAGGAAAAAAACAAGCGGGCAGAGACAGCACTTTTTCTCGATAAAACTCACGGCTGCTCACTGGGATGACCGCGGCATCCGCAACGATGTAGTCCATAAAAGAAGCACCCATAGTGCCCGGATATCCTAAGTAACTGACTTGTAGCGGTGCTAGGCGCTGCGCGAAGAGTCCGGGGCGCGCGTCCTGTGTATAGCCTTTGAGGTCGACCGCAATGTCGAGCTGCCTGTCGCGCGCGAGCTGCACGATTTCCTCATCCGACTTTTCGCGAACATCCAGGAAATGCTCAAAGGCGGCCTGAAGTCTGCGACGCATCGTATCTTGAGTGTCCGGACCGAATGAAAAGGCGCTCACTTCAAATTTGGACCGGTCATGTAGCTCGATCACTTCTGCCAGTTGGTAAGCGACCGCGTGCTGATAAAAGTCCGATGAGAAATAGCCGATTCGCAGTCTTGCGCCGCTCTGTGCACCGCCGGCAAGCGGCACGGCTTTCACTTTCATCTCCTCGCGGGTCCATATCTCGGCCGCCTTTTGCTGCAGTTTTGCAGAGCTCGAAAACTGCAGCACACAAAATGGCGGTGCGGCCGGCTTATCTTGCTCAATGTTCGCGCTCAGTCGCGCGATCTCCTCGTCAGTCCCCCGCCAGTCGCAGATTTGCAAACGCGCCTGTAAGCGAAGCGCCGCCGCATATTTAAAAGTTGGGTCCACATGCAGCGTTTGGTCGTAGCTCAATATAGCTTCCGCGTGCCTCCCTATAGCATCCAAGGCCTGCGCGCGATTGAAATGCAACCCAGCATTCCCCGGGCTCGAGGCGATCGCTTTATCGTAGCCGGCGATTGCTTCCTTGAAACGCCGTAGCGTAAACAGTGCCATCGCACCGCCGTTATAGGCGGCCGCGTAATTTACATCGAGCGCCACGGCACGGTCATAGCAGAGAAACGCCGCTTCGAAACGTCGCAGGTCGCGCAATGCATGGCCGAGCAAGGTATTGGCCTCGGGGCTGTTTGGCATGACCCCGACAGCGGCCTCGAAGCTTGCGATTGCTTCGGCGTTGCGGCCTACTTCCGCTAGCGCGATGCCTCGGTTGTACAGAGCTGCGCCGTTCTTGGGATCGAGCGCCAGTGCATGATTGTAGCTATCGAGAGCCGCAGCAGCTTTGCGCAGATAAAAAAGAGCGAGTCCACGGGCGTGGTAAGCGTCGGCAAGCTGCCCGTCGAGCGCGATGGCGCGATCGTAACTGGCGATCGCCGGCTCATAGCGTTGCAACTGGCACAGGGCATTGGCGTAATGATGATGCGCTAGCGCGTGATTGGGATTGACTCGAAGGGCATTCGCTATTAGATCGACAGCCGGCTGCGCGAGATTGGATTGCAAGCACAGTACGCCAAACAGGTGTAGCGCGTTGAAATGCGCCGGATGCGCCCTCAGGACTTGCTCGTAAAAGTTACGCGCTTCTCCGAGGCGCCCTTGCTGGTGCAGAGAGAAAGCCTGTTGAAACTTAGCGTCGGCGCTTCCCGACGAATCGTCGATCATCGCGCGCACATGCCCACTAAGTCCACCCTACCATCTGTGTGACGACTCATTTAGATTCCTCGTCTTTTAAGTGCGACCAAGCTCGCAGAGGCTGACCCATAGTTTCGCTTGAACAAGTGCTCGCTGCCAACCGATCAGCGATGGCGGCGGTCGCCGGTGCGACGCAGCTGCAAAGCGTCCGCTGGCGCTGTCCGCACTGTCCGCGGACAGTGTCCGGAGGGTTTGTGCTTGACGTCCTAAAAAATAATTCCTTTAGAAATAGCGCTTTAACGCTCCTCAGGTACCTGGCACGGCTCTTGCTTTGTCTTAAGTGGGGGGAAGAACCCCACTGTCAGGCAACTATTTTTAGGAGACGATCATGACCACCCGGATTTCTGCAAAACTCACTGCCCTCGCGATTGCGCTCATGATGAACGGCTTCATCGTTGGCGGCGTCGCCTATCTGTTCGACGCGCAAACTCAAGCCCATTTGTCGGTGATTTCATTTGCGAAGCAGCTTGCTGCTTTTCAATGGCTGATTTGATTCGACCACATTGTCGTGTCGCCGGCCGCCCTTGGGGCTAGTATTCGCAATCCAAAAGAGTCGCGGAAGGCAAATACTATGATGAAGTTTCGGTTGTTTGCGGGCGTGTTGGCGATCATGGCGCTCGCCCCGCTGTCCTCACAGGCAAGCACACGTTCCGAGTTCTCCATGGCGCAAGTCCTGCATTATCCATTCGCATCCGAGCTTGCGGCGGCGGAGCACGGGGATGTGATCGCCTGGGTGTGCAATCTTGACGGCGTGCGTAACGTTTGGACGGCGCGCGGGCCCAGCTTCACGCCGAACAAAGCGACTTCGTATAGCGATGACGACGGGCAGGAAATTACGCAACTTACTTTTTCGCCGGATGGTACGCGCCTCGTGTTCGTGCTGGGCGGTGATCATGACGCTAACTGGCCCGCTGAAGGAAACCTGTCGCCCGATCCTAACTCCTCGCCGCAACAGCCGGTTACGGCGATATGGGCCGTGCCCACAAACGGCGGTGCAGCGGTAAAAATCGACGAAGGCGATGCGCCCGTGATATCGGCTCGCGGCCAAGTCGCCTACATCAAGGATGATCATGTCTGGATTTCTTCGCTTGATGGCGGCAAACCCGAGCGCCTATTCTTCGATCGCGGCAAGGACAGCGACCTGACCTGGTCGCCGGATGGCAGCCGGTTGGCATTTGTGTCCGACCGCGGAGACCACTCCTTCATCGGTATTTACACATCGAAGAGCACGCCGCTGTTATATCTCGCGCCCTCCACGAACATCGATGGGTCGCCTATCTGGTCGCCTGACGGCACAAGAATCGCGTATGCCCGGCGCGCGGGCGATGGGGGACCGCCACGGCCGCTTCTGACTCGCGTGCCGCATCCCTGGTCGATCTGGGTTGCCTCGGCGAGCGACGGAAGCGCGCGTGCGGTATGGAAAAGCCCGAACACGCTTGCCGGTTCTTTTCCCGATGTCGCGGGCGAGGCCAACCTGCATTGGGCTGCCGGTGATCGCCTGGTTTTCATGGCGTATCTAGACGACTGGCCGCATCTTTATTCTGTCTCCGCCGGGGGCGGCACGCCTGTCCTGCTCACGCCGGGCGCCTTCATGGTCGAGCATGTCACCGAAAGCCGCGACCAGCGTTTCATGATTTACGATGCCAACACGGGCAGCACGTCCGGCGACGACGATCGCCGCCATCTTTTCCGCGTAGCCGTCGACCACCCAGGCTCGGTGGCCCTGACTTCCGGCGAGTCGCTGGAGTGGACGCCGGTTGCCGCAGCGACGGATCGAATCGCGTTTGTCGCGGCGACCGCGCAGCAACCGCCGACGGTGGCAATTTCAAGTCTTGACGGTGCAAATCGCGCGACGTTGGCCGCCGCAACGAATGCAGAATTCCCGCAGGCCAAGCTCATCGTACCCAAGCAAGTGACGTTCAAGGCCGAAGACGGAACACTGGTGCACGGGCAGCTATTCGATCGGGGTGCCGCGAAATCCGGCGAGCGAAAACCCGGCGTGATATTCCTGCATGGCGGGCCGCCACGTCAAATGCTGCTCGGTTGGAGTTACATGGATTATTACAGCAACGCCTACGTCGTGAATCAGTATCTGGCGGCGCATGGTTTCGTCGTGCTGTCGGTCAATTACCGTCTAGGCATCGGCTATGGCAGGGCCTTTCATCATCCCGAGCACGCCGGTTTCGCGGGCGCCGCCGAATATCAAGATGTCGTAGCGGGAGCCCGCTTCCTGCAATCACTCTCGAGCGTCGATGGCAAGCGCATAGGTGTCTGGGGCGGTTCGTACGGCGGGTATCTCACCGCTTTGGCGCTGGCCCGCAATTCAGACATCTTCAAGGCAGGCGTCGATTTACATGGCGTGCACGACTGGTCGAGGCTCATAGATGCGCGTGGCGGCAAGCAGCCGACACGCTTTGAGAAGGGTGATCGCGAGAAAGCCCTGGAGGTCGCCTGGAACTCATCGCCCGATGCAGCAATCGACGGCTGGAAGTCTCCCGTCCTCCTGATACAGGGGGATGATGATCGCAACGTGCGGTTTCAAGAGACTGTCGATCTTGCGCGGCGGCTCGAGGAGAGGAATGTTCCGTTCGAAGAACTCGTGCTTCCGAATGAGATCCACGGCTTTCTGCGGCATGCTTCCTGGGTACGCGCGGACCAGGCAACCGCGAATTTCCTCGCACGCAGCCTCGGTGTCACTGGAGAATAACGGCGGCTTAGTGAGTCGCGCGTTTTCTAGTGCGTTTGCGCCGTTCCGCAAGCGCATAGCTGCGGGGCGAATTGCTCGGGCCGGAAGACCGGCGTGCGGCCGCAAGGTCCAAGTCGTCGGGGTTCGCGGCTTCGCTCTCACCGAACCCTTGGAGCTTCATGACACTGGGTAGCAGGGCGTCGCGTTGATCGGACAAGCTTTCGGCGTGCAGCTGGCTTTGCGCCGCTTCTCTGCGCCGCTGGGCGGCGCCGTGCTGGCGCCAACCGAGATATTCCGCTCTCACGTAGGCGCCGGACAATGCAATTCCGCCCACAATGATCGCAATCAAGACAACATCAAAACCCATGGCCCCTCACCCTTCGACAAATCTCACAGCACCAAACATCCGACCTTGAGGGCTACCTGATCGATTGCAAGGTACTGATTTTCGTTGCGCCTATTTTACCGTCGATGACCGGGTTAGTAAAATCACTGCATAGCGCGCTCAATTCGGCGAAATGGCTACCATCCGGGGCCGTAAATCGGACCCAGCGGTCCCCACGGGCCCCACGCATCCCAGTTCCACGCAGCGTCATAATAATTTAGGAAGGCGATGCGCTGCGCCTCCTCAAAATCCAACTGCTGGTTCGACACATATTGCGCAAAGTCTTGCTGCGTACCGATGTAGAGGCAACCGCACACATTGGGATCGGCATAAACATAGTGAACATCATTTCCGTTTACGCGTTGTACGAATCGATTTGGCGGCAGGCGATTCAGCATTGCCTGTCGTTCGGCAGTGTCGGCGATGCGCACAGTAAAGCCCGCCGCGGCAAGATCATTTTCCTGTTGAAGGATCCCGGATGATTGGCACGCGGTGAGCGCAACCAACAAGACCACCGCGCCAAGTGATGTACTCCATCGCATATTGGCCTCCGTCCGATGTCGGCTGCTGATAATCCTAATTCCCACACTTTGGTATACATCACCTATGTTGCCCCAGTCCATCAGACACTGCAGCCGTATACAATTGGCGCATGTCCACTGAGGCATGGAGAACCTTAAGCGACCACCTGGACCACGCCCTGGAGCTGTCCGACGTGGAGCGATTGGAGTGGCTCAATCTGCTGCGCGGCCGCGAGCCGGCGCTGGCGGCGAAGCTCGCCGAATTGCTTGAGGCGCGGGGGCAGCCAGGCTTTTCCGAGTTTCTCTCCGGACCTTCTCCCATTCCCGAGGGCGCTGCGCGCATCGCGACGTTGGCAGGACGGCGCATCGGTCCCTATGTGATCGAGGCGGAGATCGGTCGAGGGGGCATGGGCAGTGTCTGGCGGGCACGGCGCGACGACGGCCGTTTCGAGGGGGTCGTCGCCGTCAAATTCGTCAATGCCGCATGGATCGGGCAGGCCGGTGAGGAACGCTTTCGCACCGAAGGCAAGCTGCTCGCCAAGTTCGATCATCCCAATATCGCTCGTCTGCTTGATGCCGGATTGCTGGATGACGCTCAGCCCTATCTGGTGCTCGAGTATGTGCAGGGAGAACCCATCGATGCCTATTGCGCGAGCCATGCGCTCAAGGTCGAGGAGCGCGTCCGATTATTCCTGAGCGTTCTCGCGGCTGTCGGCCACGCGCACAGTCATCTTATCGTCCATCGGGATTTAAAGCCCGCCAACATTTTCATCACTCAAGACGGAACGGTGAAGCTGCTGGACTTCGGCATTGCGAAACTGCTCGATGGCGGTGATCCTACGCTCGCGCTCACACAGTCCCGTCTGGGCCCGTTGACGCCCCAATACGCCGCACCCGAACAACTGCTGGGACAGCCGGTGACAACTGCGACCGACATCTACACGCTCGGCCTGGTTTTATATGTCTGTCTTACCGGAACGCATCCAGTGCCGGCGAATACACGTTCCAGCGCGGAACTCATTCATAGCGTGTTGACGCAAGAACCGGCGCGCGCTTCGAGTGTCGCGGCCGGCGCGGGGCTCGAGCCGCGAGCGCTCCGCGGGGATCTGGACAACGTTCTCGGAAAGGCGTTGAAGAAGAGCCCATCCGAGCGCTATCTGTCCGCAGGCGCATTCGCCGACGATTTGAATCGCCATCTCAATCACGAACCCGTCAGCGCCCACGCCGACACCATTCCATACCGAATTGGCAAATTTGTCCGCCGGCATCGCAGCGGCGTAATTGCCGGAACTCTGGTTGCCGCCGCGCTGATTGGCACGGTCGCATTTGCCCTGACCCAGCTATTCGAGGCTCGCGCTCAGCGCGATCTTGCCCAACGTGAAGTGGCCCATGCCAATGCACAGGTCGAACTCACGGAATTTCTATTGGGAGACAGCTTGAGTCAGGCGCCGCGCGAAGTAGTGGGGGAACGGCTCAATCGTGCCCGCACGTTGATCGAACGCCGGTTTCGAACCGAGCCGGCCATCGAAGCTTCGTTGCTAACCGGACTCTCGGGACGGTTCATCGATGCCGGGGAGTCCAAAGCCGGCGCGGAAGTCACGAACGAGGTCGAAACGATCAGTCACCGCCTCGATGATCCGCACCTCAATGCCGACATAGCCTGCGGCAAAGCGCAGGACGCCGTCGAAACCGGAGATCTCAAACTTGCTCACGAGCAAGCAGCCGTTGGCCTCGCAAATCTGCGCAGGCTCAAGTTCGTCGATGCGCAACAGGCGGCGGAATGCGCCATGGCAAACGCCTACATCGCGGAACGCGAGGCTGACTACGGCCGCGCGACCGGTGCGATGCGCGAAGCCATGAATGCGCTGGAGAAGGCGGGGATTACGCGCACCTCCCGCTACACCAGCATCGCGCACGAATACGCCCGATCGCTGTCGCTTGCCGCGAACTATCGAGCAGCGTGGTCTGCCGAGCAGTCCGTGATGGCGATCGTGGCCGACGTGGGGCGTGATGACAGCGATGCCTACTACGCGATGGTCAACGTCGGCAGCACTGCGTTGCTTGCCGGCGGGCAGCCCCGAAAATCGCTCGAGCTGCTGCAAGCAACTATCCAAAAAGCTCAAAATTCAAATGCGAATGCCAATCTCCCATTCTATTTGAATGCCTCGGTTTTGCTGGCGCGCACCGCCGCAGGAACCCCCGGTTCCAATGGCGACGGCTTGATGCAGGCCGCGGACCAGGCTGAGAAACAGGGATTGGAATCGGCGATTGCGGTTTTTCGCGCCGGGGCGATTCGCGCCGCGATCAATCGAGGCGAAATCGCCGCCGCGGTTTCCTATTGGGACACGACGGCACCGTTGCAACAAAAATATCTCGCCGATCCCGCGTGGCGCCGCGATGCGCAGCGGCTGTTGATGGTGCACGCACAACTGAATTTGGCGAAACAAGACTTAAAGGAAGCTGGCGAGAGAATACAACAGGCCGCCAACCTGGCACCCACGGCACTTCCGAGCAGCGATCCCGAGGGCAGCACATCATCGCGCTGCGGGCCGAGATCGAATTGGCGCAGCACGAGTATGCGGCGGCCGGTGCGGATGCTCAGATTGCGCTGGAACGCGCGAAAATCGAGGCCGTTGATCCTAAGTCCTCCGCATGGGTGGGGGAGGCCCTGGTGTTGCGTGCCCGCAGTGAACTGGCACTGGGCGATAAAGCGGCCGCGGCGGCGAGTGCGCGCGAAGCGCTGCCGCATGTGGAACAAAATCTGGACCCCTCGCACCCGCTGATCGCCGCGGCGAGAAAACTCTCTAGTGGGACCTGAAGTTCACGACGGCCGTGTTGCCGCCGCAGATCAGCACACCGACGCGTTCGCTAGGACCAGGAACATACTGCCCGGATGTCAGTGCCGCGAGGGCCGCCGCGCCGCCGGGTTCTGCGACGATGCGCATCGTGGTCCACAGACGCCGCTGCGCATCTAAGATGGCTTCGTCTGATACCAATACGGTGTTGTCGATGTAACGCTGTATGATCGGGAATACCAGTTCCCCAACGCGGCGCGGCGCGAGCGACTCCGCCGCAATGCCTCCCGCCTCAGCGTCAACCGGACGGCCGGCCTCGAGTGCGCGGGTGAGGGTCGGGGCTTTCTCCGGCTCGACCGCGACGATTTTGATGCGGCCTGCATACCACGCGGCGAGACCGGCAATCAGGCCGCCCCCGCCTACCGCCACCAGCAGCGTCGTGAGCGGCGCCTGATCGTCGAACTCCAAACCGACGGTGCCCTGGCCCAGCATGGTCTCGTGCTGATCGAAGGCATGGATGGGCATCGCTCCGGAGGCCGCGACCCAAGCTTCGCTCGCGGCCAAGGCGTCGGCGTAGCGTTCTCCGCTGATCACCAATTGCGCGCCGTATTCGGTGATCTGCTGAATTTTTGCCGGTGAAGCGATGCTCGGCACGAATATCTTGGCGGGCACCTTGAGCTTCATGGCCGCGAATGCCACCGCCGCTCCATGATTTCCTCCCGAGGCGGCGACCACGCCGGCCGCGGGAATTTTTCGCGTCAGCAGGCTGGTAAAGGCGCCGCGCGCCTTGAATGAGCCCGCATGCTGCAGCAATTCCAATTTCAGCACGAGCGGAGCGGCCGCCATTCCAAAATCGGCGCTGTCCACTTCGATGATCGGAGTACGGCGGATGTGCGGCGCGATGAGCGCGTAGGCGGAACGAATTTCAGCGGCAGAGATCATTGGCTCGTTCATAATACTCGAATGGCTCAAGTAGCCGCGCCAATTTCCCAGTGCAAATGAAGCGATCAATCGCCAGCCTGTAGGAGGAATCCCTTGAGCGAACCAGTCGAAGTACGCGCCGTTCAACACGCTGATTATCCCGATTGGAAGCAACTTTGGGACGGCTATAACGCGTTCTACGGCCGGCTGGGCGACTCGGCGTTGGCGCCGGACATCACCCTGATGACGTGGTCGCGCTTTTTTGACGCGTACGAGCCCGTGCATGCGCTGGTGGCGGAGGTCGCAGGCGGAATCGTCGGCCTCGCGCATTTTCTCTATCATCGCAGCACGATCCAAGTAGCTCCGACTTGTTACCTATCGGATCTTTTCACCGCGGACACTGTGCGTGGTCGAGGCGTGGGCCGGGCGCTGATCAGTGCGGTCTACGAGCACGCCAAGCTGGCCGGCTCGCCGCGCGTCTATTGGCAGACTCACGAGACAAACTCGGTGGCGATGCGCCTCTACGACCAATTGGCCGAGCGCTCAGGCTTTCTGGTGTATCGAAAAAGCGTGTGAAGCCCGCAGTCCCTCCGCTAAGGTCCATCAGCGCCGCATAGTCGGCGATCGCATTGGCGCGCCTGACTGATCCGCGTAACATGCCCTCATGGGTAGACTCACCATGGGCGGCTTTCTCGCGCGGTTTCTAGCGTCGCTGGTGTTGGTATTGGCGACTTACAATCCCTCCGGATTGTCGTTTGTCAGTTGGATCGCCGGGAATTTTCCTCATATACAGCCCATCCAGGCAGTCGTAGGAATCATTCTGCTCGCGATTTGGATATTCTTCGCGCACGCCACCTGGCGATCGCTGGGCACGGTGGGGGTTGCGATAGGACTCGCATTTTTCGCCGCCGTGATCTGGCTGATCAGCAGTTGGGGCTGGCTCAACACCTCGAGTCATACGGCGCTGATTTGGGTCGCGCTGTTCTTCATTGCCTGCATGCTGACGGTCGGTCTGTGCTGGGGGCTGATTCGCGTCCGAGTTTCCGGCCAAGCGGTGATCGAAGAAGTCGATCGTTAAGCTTCACTCGAACACGATCCGCGGAAAGTAGAACGATACCGTCCAGTTCGGAACATCGACGATTTCACTGATCCTGAGATCCCCGCAAACGCTGCAAAGCAAGTAAGCGTCGATGGCCGGCATGCCCCGCTCGCGCGTGAGCAGATCCACCATGGAGCGGACGGCGGCACGCGCCGCTGCCATGAGATCGGGACCAATCCCTGTCGCGACCTCATAGCCTGCAGCATCAAGATGCCTAGTGACGGGGCCAGAAGTCCTGAAGCGAGGGAAGCTCAAGGGTGTCTGTTTGATCAAGTCGAATTGCAGCGCGACGCGCATGGGGCTTTCGATTGCGGTGCCGCACACTTCGCCATCGCCTTGCGCCGCATGCGTATCGCCCACCGAGAACAGAGCGCCCTGAACCTCGACGGGCAGAAACAGCTCGGTGCCTTGGGCGATGTCGCGCACGTCCATGTTGCCGCCGACGCGGCGGGGCGGAACGATGCTATGCAGTCCGGGCTCCGCGAGCGCGACGCCAATGGTCCCCGTGAAGGGCTTCAAGGGCACTTTTCCCCAGCGGCTGAACAGCGCCGGCGCCAGCGTCTTGGCGTCGTAGCGCCAGATGTGCAGCGCAGGTTCCCTAAAATCCTCCGCCAGCAGGCCAAAGCCCGGGATGTTCGCGGTCCAACCCCAGCCCGAAGGCGCGAAGGAAAGCAGCGTGACCTTGAGAATGTCGCCCGATTCGGCGCCGTCGACATGCACCGGCCCCGTCACCGGGTTGATCTTGCCGAAGTCCATGCGGCTCACATCGGCAACGGTCGAGGTCTCGCCAAGCTGGCCGCCGGAAGCATCCACCACGTCGAATTCCAATGAGTCGCCCGGTGCGATATGCGTCACGGCGGCAATGCTGTTATCCCAGCCATGATGGCGGTTGTGGATCGTATGTCGATGTGCGGGCGGGGTCATCGGGGCGGACCTGTTTTCTCGCATTGTACGGAATCTTCCTGCCGCTGCGCGACCCAAATCATGGGCCGCGAGCCGTCTGTTCTTGGGATAGACTGCGCAGCAAAAGGAGCCCGCGCGCTTGTCGATTGAAGAATTCGGATACAAGGATCAATTGCACCGCGCGCTCACGACCAAGGATTTGGTCATCTACGGATTGATTTTCATGGTGCCGATCGCACCGTACTCAGTGTTTGGCTTCGTGTACAACGATTCCAAGGGTATGGTGCCGTTGGCCTATCTCGTCGGGCTCGTCGGCATGTTCTTCACGGCTTTGAGCTACGCCGCCATGTCGCGCGCCTTCCCCCTGGCGGGCTCGGTGTACACCTATGCGCACCGCGGCCTGCACGAAATTGCCGGCTTCTTTTCCGGCTGGCTGATTCTGCTCGATTACATTCTGGTGCCATCGCTGCTGTACTTATTCAGCGCCGTGGCCCTGCGACCCGTGTTTCCTGCTGTTCCCGCGTGGGCTTGGCTCGCGCTATTCATCTCATTCAACGCCGCCGTTAACTTCATCGGCATTCAGTTCACCGCACGCGTCAACCGCTACATGCTGATCATGGAATTGCTGGTGCTGGCTCTGTTCGTGGTGGTGGGGTTGATCGCGCTGTACGGCGGAATGGGCGCCGGCAAGCTGACGCTGAAGCCGATCTACGATGCGCACGTTTTCTCCCTGGCCACTGTGGCCGGGGCAACCTCGATTGCCGTGCTGTCATTTCTAGGGTTTGATGGCATCTCGACCCTCTCGGAGGAAAATCGTGCCGGCAAGGATGCGGTAGGCCGCGCCACGGTGCTGTCGCTCATGCTGGTCGGCGCACTCTTCATGCTGCAGACCTGGATCGCGACCGACCTGAGCGCCGGGATGCGCTTCAGCTCGCCGGAGACTGCTTTCTATGAAATCACGCAACGTGCCGGCGGCACCTGGCTGCGCCTGATTACCATCATCGCCATCGTCATTGCCTCGGCCATTGCCAATGCCATGGCCGCCCAAGCCGCGGTCTCGCGAATTCTCTTTGCCATGGCGCGGGACGGCAAGTTGCCTGCGATCCTGGCCAGGGTCCATCCGCGCTACAAGACCCCCTATGTCAGCACGCTCGTGGTCGCGGTCATTTCATTGCTGGTGGGATTGCTGTTTGCCAGTCGGGTTGACGACTTGACGCTGATTGTGAACTTCGGCGCACTCACGGGATTTGTCCTGCTGCATCTGTCGGTGATCAACCACTATCTGATCCGAAAACGCAGCGGCGATTGGCTCAGGCATCTGGTCTTTCCGCTGATCGGCCTGTCGATCATCGTGTATGTGCTGTACGAAATGGACCGCGCGGCCAAGATTTTAGGAATGGCCTGGATTGCGATCGGCGTCTTTTATTATCTCTTGCTGACGCTATGGATTAGAAAGCCGGCCGTCTTGAAGATCTGACCCAACCACCGATGACAATAGCGGACGAATCGGCGGCGCCGGAATACAAGCGCCCCACCATATGGCAGCTGGCGGTGCCTTCCATCGCGTCCAACCTGATGTTTTCGATGGTGGCCATGGTGCAGACCAAATTCGTCGGCAGCATGGGTGCGCCGGCCGTGGCGGCCGTGGGAGCAGGGCAGCGCGTCTTCTTCGCACTCCAAGCCTTGTTGATGGCGATCGGCGTCGGAACGACTGCGCTCGTCGCGCGCTCCTGGGGAGCAGGCCAGCGTGAGGAGGCCAGCCGCATCACCTCAGCGTCGCTCATGTTCGGCGGTTTGGTCGGCCTCGTGCTCATGATCTTCGGCATGATCTTCTCGCACCAGATCGCCGAAGTATTTGGATTGGATGAGAACGCGGCGCAACTTGCCTCGCGCAACATATTTTGGCTCGCGACGTTCATCATCGGATTTGCCATCGACATCATTCTGTCGAGCGCCCTGCGCGCGGCCGGCAACGCGTGGACGCCGCTGCTGTTCGGTTTGGCGGTCAATGTCGTGAATCTACCACTGCTGTACGCCTTTATTTTGGGAAATTGGGGCGCCCCGCGCATGGGCGCGGCGGGAGCGCCGTTTGCATCGGGGCTATCGTTCGTTTTGTGCGGTGCCGTGCTGGTGACTCTATGGATGCGCCAGAAATTGACCATCAAGTTCTATCCGGGTGATATTTTCAAGAAGGCGCGCTACCAGCGGTTGCTGCACATCGGCTATCCGGTCGCCCTGGAACAACTGGTCTTGCAGTTCGGCTTTTTCCTATTTATGTCGCTCATCGGCCATTACTATGGAACTGAGGCCTTCGCCGCGTACAACGTCGGCGTCAACATGCTGAACGCAGCCATGGTGGTTGGGAGCGGATTTTCCATCGCGGGCGCGACTTTGGTGGGCCAGCATCTTGGCGCGGGCGATGTGGAAGGAGCGGCACGCAGCGGCTGGCGAGCCTGCAGCATGGCGGTCGGCGCGATGTCCCTGATCGGCTTCCTCATTGTGATAAACGCCCCAGGTCTCGCGCGGTTCTTTTTGGGATCGGACGAAATTGCCGTGCTGCGCACGACTGAATTCACCTACATCATGGCCGCGATGCTGCCTTTGTTGGGGGTCGATATGGCAATCGGCGGGTCCTTGCGCGGCGCCGGTGACACACGTTTCCCGCTCATTACTTCTTTCTTGGGATTGATCGGCGTGCGCTGCGCTCTGGCAGCGACGTTTGCCGCGTTTCACCTGCCGGTGGTCTGGGTGTACAGCTCCATCATCGGCGATTACATGCTGAAAGGTTCCATGCTCATCTGGCGCTTCAAATCCGGTCATTGGAAACATGCGCTTGCGAAACGGGCCGTCGCGGTCTGAGGAAGAAAACAACGTCTGAGGAGGAAAACAATGCGAAGCAGAGAAGTGCATTTGATCGAACGGCCGCAAGGCCTGCCCACGCCTGCGCAATTTCGCGTCGCTGAGACCGAAGTGGCGGATCCCGCCGAGGGCCAGGTACTGGTCGAGAATATCTACATGTCGGTGGACCCTGCGATGCGGCCGCGGTTGGCGGGACCGTCCGCGCTCAACGAGGCCATGATCGGCGGCGCCATCGGTAGGGTGATCAAATCGCGCCACGCCGCGTTCAAGGAAGGCGATCACGTGGAATCGATGCACGGGTTCAGAGAATACTTTCTTTCTGACGGCAAAGGCCTATCCATGCTCGATGCGGACGGCATGCCCTTGATCGCCTACATGAGCGTTTTAGGTCTGACAGGCCTCACGGCCTATGGCGGATTGCTGATCATCGGCGCGCTCAAAGAAGGCGAGAATGTCTTCGTCTCGGCCGCAGCCGGAGCGGTCGGCAGCGTTGCGGCGCAAATCGCCAAGATCAAGGGTTGTTATGTGATCGGCAGCGCCGGCTCAGAGGAAAAATGCCGCTGGCTCAAGGAGGAGCTCGGGCTCGATGCCGCGATCAACTATAAGCAAGGCGAGCTGCGCACATCGCTCAAGGCCGCCGCACCCAAGGGCATCGATGTGTATTTCGAGAATGTCGGCGGCGAGCACTTGAACGCGGCGCTGCCGCGCATGAATGCACTGGGACGCATCGCCGTGTGCGGCATGATCTCCGCTTACAATAATTTTGGCGCAGTCTCCGAGCCAGTGACCACGCTTTCCAACATCATCTACAACCGCGTAATGATTCGCGGTTTCGTCTACTACGAATTCGAATCGAAGCGTGCGCAATTCCTGGAGGATATGAAAAGCTGGCTTCGGCAGGGACGTCTCAAATACCGCACCACCATTTTGCAGGGCATTGAGCAGGCGCCGGCCGCCTTGATCGGCCTGTTTACCGGCGCCAACACCGGCAAGATGGTGGTGCAGCTGGCTAAACCTTGAGCGCCCCGGCTGTTAGTGCGCCCCCGGCTTGTAGTTCACGAACACCGATTTCGGAATCATGCAGTGAACGCCTTTGCGGATGTCGACGACCTGAGAAACGCGGCAATCGCCCACGATTGAGGTGAGCGCGTAGGCTTCTTCGCGGCTCATCGGCACGATGGTTTGTTTCGAGAGCCAGTTGACCGTCTGATCGACCGCGATTTTCATGGCTTGATTCAGGTCCTCATCAAAGCCCATGAAGATCCAATCGGCTTTCGTTTCCGCCCAGGGCCATTCGGTTTTCATGTCCTTACGCACGACGGGCTTGATTTCGATCTCCTTGTACGAACACTCCAGTGCGGTCAGATTGACCTCGCCGTTGCCCTGGCGGCAGTGGGAATCGCCGGTCCAGATCAGGCCCCCTTTTTGAAACACGGGAAAGTACATGGTTGCACCCACCTGAAGTTCGTTCACATCCATGTTGGAGCCGTTCTTCCATGGGCGCAGCGTGCTGGTGCGGCCTTTCGCATCGCGAATCGGCGGTCCGGCTTTGGCATCCGGTTCATTCGGGTCGACGCCGACTGCGAAAGTGCCTGGGAAGGGCTTTAAGTCGATGACAATGCCCGGCTTGAACGGAGTCTGCATCTTTGCCAGGTCAAGCTTGTAGTAGCGAACAAAGCCTTCCGGAAATTCGGACGCCAATTGCCCAACCGTGGGAAAGTCCTTCCCCGGCACATTAAAATTGAAGCCGTCGGTCTTCGGCACGATTTTAAGAATATGAATTTCCAGCGTGTCGCCGGGTTCCGCGCCCTCGACGTAAATGGGTCCCGTTATCGAGTGGGGTCCGCCGCCCGGATTGGCTTTGCGCAACCGCACAATCTCATCCATTTCCACTCCGGGCTTGATCTGCCCCAGGGAATGCGACAGGGTTTCGATCGAGACAGTGTCCCCTGACTTCATCGTGAGCCTGGGTTTTTCATTGATATCGTACCAACCCCATTGCACGTTCTCGGTGGATGCGGGAAGTTGGTAGTGTTTGGAAACGCGGTTGTCCTCGCCCAGGGAGGCGGCTGAGATGCTCAAGGTCACGGCGGTGGCTGCCGCGGCGGTGCGCAATGATTTCGAGGAAAGCCCGTTATTAAGTTTCATGCTATTTCCCTGTCAATGTTGTTGAAGTCTGACTCATTCACTTTTTCGTCCCCACAGCGGGCGCTGGGCCATCCCATCTCTTCTTAATATTAGATTGGAGGGTCGACACTATAATCTGACGGGCCATAAAGAAACATCAGGAGTAATTGCCATGCCCTTGGTACGAATCGCGTTTCGAACTGGGAAATCAGCACAATATCGCCAGGCGGTGGCGGACGAAGTGCATCGGGCGCTGGTCGAGGTTGCCACCGTTCCCGAATTGGACCGTTTCCAGATACTGACTGAGCACGCACCCGGCGACATGATCTACGATCCGACTTACCTCGGCATAAAACGTACCGACGATATCGTGATGATTCAGATCACGCTGAATCAGCGCACTCAAGCTGTGAAGGTAGCGCTCTACAAGGGCATTGCCGAGAGACTGGCGAAGAATCCCGGCGTCAGGCCGGGAGATGTTCTCGTTTCATTGGTGCCCGTCGCGCCCGAGGACTGGTCATTCGGCGACGGCAAGGCGCAATACGTGAAAACCGACCCGACGTAGCGTTATCGGGCCGTCCGCCGCATTGAGCGATCGCGGGTATTTGTGGGTTGACGCGGCGAATCGTCGCGAGTAACTTAGTTGAATGATCAATCAAGTCGGCCAAACGCCTGATACCAGGACCCGTTTGGTGCTCGCGGCCATGCAGCTGTTTTGGGAAAAAGGCTACAACTCAACCAGCATCGCCGATGTCTTGCACACAGCCAAAGTTAACAGCGGCAGCCTCTATTATTTTTTCCCAGGCAAGAGCGAGCTGTTGGCCGCGGTGCTCGACGCGTACCTGGAGGGCATTCGCCCTATGTTGCTGCAGCCCGCGTGGGCGGGCGTGACTGATCCTGTCGAGCGAATTTTTGCGCTGCTCGCGCGCTATCGAAAATCGTTGGTCGACACCGATTGCTTCTATGGCTGTCCGATCGGCAGTCTGGCTTTAGAGCTACATGAGCCGGATCCGGCCGTGCGCGAGCGGCTGGCCAAGAATTTCACCGCCTGGATTGCGGCCGTTGAGGAGTGCTTGCTGCAGGCGAGGGCTCGACTACCGACGGATCTCAATTGGCGCGAGTTAGCGCAATTCGTGCTCACCACCATGGAAGGCGGTGTCATGCAGGCGCGCACCTTCCGTGACATCGAGTACTTCGACGCCACGGTGCGGCAGCTTCGGCAGTACTTCAAACGACTCGAGCGGGCGGACGAAGCGCCGCGCAAGAAACGGGCTCAACCTCAAATCAAAAAGACACGGGAGAAAAACAATGCGTAAATTACTTTGCTTGCTTCTGTTTGTGCCGGGCATTGCGCCCGCCCAGCCCGACGCGCGCTACCAGCCGCTCGCCTTTCTTGCCGATCACTGCTGGAAAGGTGCGTTCCCCGGCGGCCGGACCGACGAGCACTGTTTTACGTGGATCTACGATGGCAAATTCCTGCGCGATCGTCACACCGTGCACGCAGAAGGCAGGCCGGATGCACTGGGGGAGTCCATTTACTTTTGGGATTCTGCCGCCAAGCGATTGGAATATCTTTATATTGAAAGCGACGGTGGTTTTAGCCGCGGGCCGGTATCTATTGATAATGAGGCCCTGGTTTTTCCGGACACGAGTTTCGTCGAGAAGGGCAAGACAATGGTGTATCGCAGCCGTTGGCAACGCAGCGGCGCAGGTGCCTACGATGTCGTGACTGAATTCAAGTCCAAGGACGGCTGGGTCCCTGGATTCAAAGTTCATATGGAGCAGGCCGGGGCGCCCAAGCCAAGCGGAGAAGAGCGATGATAAATCGGCGGCAATTCGTCGGGGCTGCGACCGCAGTCGGCATGGTCGGCCGCTGGTCCTTCGCGGAAGGGTCGGCAACCGCGGGCTATCCGCGTTCCCGATATGATCGGGCCATCGTGATCGATGCGCTTGGCGGTCTTGGCGAATTCAACCCCGATGCGCCGGACGATGCGCCACTGTCGGCGCGCGGCCTGGCGGACGCCCGCGAGTCCGGCGTTACTTTAATCAATCTTACCATCAACGAAGTCGGCAACGGTCCCAACAAGTTCATGGCCGCCGTCAAAAACATCGCGGGACTGGAGCACGAATTGCTGCTGCATCCGGATGCGCTCATGAAAATCTTGAGGGGTCCGGACATCCAGGCGGCAAAGGCGAGCAAGCGCCTCGGCATCGTATATGGCTGTCAAGACACGACCATGCTCGAGGCGGACCTCAAGAATCTGTCAGTATTCGCAGATCTCGGCGTACGCATCGTCCAGCCCACTTACAATGTCCGCAACCTGATGGGCGACGGCTGCATCGAAAAGGCCGACGGCGGCCTGAGCAAGATGGGCTACGACTTTATCGCCGAGATGAATCGGCTGAAATTGCTGCTCGACCTGAGCCACGCAGGACCCCGCACCATCGCAGAAGGCATCGCGGCCTCCAAGGCCCCAATGGCGATTACGCACACAGCTTGCCGCGCGCTCGTGGATTTACCGCGCAACAGCCGCGATTCTGAATTGCGCGCATTGGCCGATCGCGGCGGTGTCGTCGGAATCTATTTCATGCCGTTCCTGCGCGAATCCGGACAGCCCCACGCCGAAGACCTGATCCGGCATATCGAGCATGCCGCAAATGTCTGTGGCGAGGATCATGTGGGCTTGGGTACGGACGGATCAATTTCCGGCGTTCCGCTTACTGATGCCTATCGAGCGTATTTTCGAAAAGATGTGGAGGCGCGCAAAAAGGCCGGATATGGAGCCCCCGGCGAGAGCGCCGACGTGCTGACCATAGTGCCGGAATATAACGAGCCGACGCGCTTTGCTCGATTGGCGAACGATCTGGCGAATCGAGGCTGGCCCAACACCCGCATCGACAAATTGTTGGGCGCGAACTTCGCGCGCCTGTTTGCCGAAGTTTGGGACGCGCCGTAGAATCGCGAACTCTTTTCATCGTTAGGATCCTGTGCCATGCGCGATGCCAGATTTGCTTTGGTTGCGGTGGGATTGCTAATAGGGTCCTTGGCTTGGTCAACTACGGACAACACGCCGGCAACGAGTAGCAAGCCCCCCGATGACAGTAAGCCGACCGCGGCTAAGATACCGGCCGCGGCGCCGATTAGGCCCGTCGTCGAAACTCTCTTTGGGCGCAAGATCACCGATAACTATCGGTACATGGAGGCACTCGATCCTCCCACCATCGAATGGATGAAATCCCAGGGCGCCTATACGCGCTCGCTGCTTGACAGCATCAAGCCGCTCGCGCATCTGAAGACGGAAGTTGCGAAATTCTCTGCGAGCTTCGGATTGATCCAAGGGTATGTGCATTTCGGAACCCGGGGATTCTATGAGGAGCGGGCGCCGGGTTCGGATAACTTCGATCTCATGGTGACCGACGGCGCGGGCATTCGAAAGCTCGTCGACGTCGCCGCATTGCGAGCCGCGAATGGCGGCAAGCCCTTTGCGATCAATTATTTTCTCGCCTCGCCCGATGGCAACAAGGTCGCCGTCGGCATTTCCGAGGGAGGTTCGGAAGATGCGTCAATCACTGTATATGACGCGGCCGGCGGAGCGAAGGTGGGCGGCCCCATGGACCGTGCGCAATTTGGCGCGACCTCATGGAGCGATGATTCGAAGCTGCTGTACTTCGTCCGCTTGCAAAAGACCGCCGCGAACGCACCCGCGAGCGACAAGTATCTGAATGCCACCGCAGACGCATGGGATCTGAAATCCGAACCGGTGGCGATTTTGGGAGCCTCATTGGGCCACGGGCCGGCTCTCACGCCAGTCGAGGCGCCCGCAATTGCCATCAGCGTCGGCTCCCCGGTGGCGGCGGCGCTGTCGATCAACGGCGTGCAAAATGAACTCGCCATGTGGCTGGCGCCTGCCGCGCGGTTGAGCGATCCGAAGATTACCTGGACCAAATTTCTCACGCGCGAAGATGAGATCACCAACGTCGATATGCGCGGTGCGGAGATCTTCCTGTTGTCGCACAAAAACGCGCCGACTTTCAAAGTCCTCACTGTGCATGCGGGGCAGCCTCTCTCTTCCGCGGCGACGCTGGTACCGGCGCAAGCCGATCGGGTGATCGAAGGAATTCACGCCGCAGCTGACGCGCTGTATTTGCTCGCGCGCCACGGTGCCTACTCGCAATTGCTGCGCATTCCTGCCGGGTCGACTTCCATTGAGGAAGTGCAGTTGCCTTTCCGTGGGCACATTGACGAGGCCTTCACCGATCCGCGCACGCCGGGTATCACGCTCGATCTTTCGAGCTTTACCACGCTGCCCACGCTGTTCGCCTACCAACCTGCCGCCAAGGCTTTCGAACAACTTAAGATCGGCGCACACGGCGATTTCGCGGCGTCAGACTACTCGCTCAGCGATTTGCAGGCCAAAGCGGCCGATGGGACTTTGGTACCGTTGTCGCTGGTGCAGGCGAAGAACGCCAAAGGCGCGCAAATCACCATCATCGAAGCGTACGGCTCCTACGGCATCTCCGAAGTCGCCGATTTCAGCATTCGCCGTGCGGCCGCGATGCGCCAGGGAATCACTTATGGCGTGTGTCACGTGCGTGGCGGCGGCGAGTTGGGTGAGCAATGGCGGCTCGGCGGCAAAGATGCGAATAAGCACAACACCTGGGGCGATGTCATTGCATGCAGCGAACACTTGATCTCACGCGGCGTGACGACGCCGGCCAAACTGTTCATTCTGGGAGGATCGGCGGGCGGCATCACGATGGGCCGCTCATTGACGGAGCGCCCGGATCTGTTCGCCGGCGTGCTCGATTTGGTGCCCGCGGCGAACCCGCTGCGCTCGGAATTTACGGCGGGCGGCCCTGCGAATATTCCGGAGTTCGGCTCGATCACTACTGCACAAGGCCTTTCCAATCTCTACGAAATGGACACTATTCAGCATATCAAGAAGGGAACGCAGTACCCGGCAGTAATGGTAACCACGGGACTCAACGATCCGCGCGTGGCGCCTTGGGAACCGGCCAAGTTGGCGGCTGCACTTCAAGCCTCCGGTACGACGAAACCTGTGCTGCTGCGCATCGACGAAGAGGCCGGACATGGGATCGGTTCCACCAAGACGCAGGGCGACGAGCTCGGCGCGGACACCATCGCCTTCGTGTTCTGGCGCGCGGGACTGCCCGACTGGCAACCGACCCGGTGACCAGGGAGGCTCGGCCTCGTTAGCTGACCGCGTACAAGCGACTAACTGATCGCGTAGACACTACCGTCGGTGCTGCCGAAATAAATCACGTCCCGTTCGATCACGGGCGAGGACAAAACCGCGCCGATCTCAGCATTTTTCACACGCCGAGGACTGGGTCGTCGTAGATCGTGTCGCCGAATGCCGCGGCAATGGGGGTCGCAATGACCCAAGAGCGCTTGGTGGCATACCGACCCCACTTTCCGGGCGGTGATCACGCTCCTTCAATCAAACGCCGTGCTGGTTTCTGGGCAATCGCCGGAAAAATTGCGCGTGACGCCGATGCACAGCTGCGATCCCTCCGCTGCTGCCGGCAGAATCTTCGCGAACCCGGCACTTTATTGAATTCCAGTTTGCCTCCGCTCCAAACAAACTATCGCCACGCGACGAAAATCTTGATCGCCGCGCAACACACCCTTAAAGGAGTCATCATGAACAGCTTCACTCTTATTGCCGTAGGCAATCTCGCTAAAGATCCGGAATTCGCCGCCAAGGGCGATACCAGCTACGCACGGTTTTGCCTGGTCGGCAATGATTACGCGGGGAAGGACGAGGATGGCAACGCGCGCGAAGCCGTCAGCAGCGTTTGGTTCACCGCATTCGAAAGTCTCGGGGAAGCGATCGCGAAACACGCGCGCAAGGGCGATCAGCTCATTCTCCAAGCCCGGGTTCGCTCCAACACCTGGACAGACCGAGAAGGCGAGAAGCGATACGACCATGACTTCATTGTGCAGAATTTTCGCTTCGGCGCACCCGGTCGGGTGAAGCGGGAAGAGCTGGCCGCCCGGCGCGGCGAGAACGAAATCGGCACCCTGGAGACGGAGATTTAACATGCGGCAGCTTCCGAATGCGCCGCAACTTGCGACTCGCCGACTGGCGCACCTGGCGCTTGCCGCTGTGCTGGCGGCGATGATCTGTGCACCCGGATTGGCGTTGGCGCAAACCTCACCTTTCCTTACAGGTGCAAGTTCTCTACAGACAAATATTCTGGCCTGGCTGACGCCTGTCGCGATCATTCTGGTCATGGTGCTGGGCGGCATGGCGATGGCAAACCGACTTTCTTGGGGGTGGTGTCTGGGTGCGATCCTGGGAATTTGCATCGGTTTCGGCGCGCCGCAGATTGTTACATGGGTGCGCGGCATGTTTGGTGTTTAGGACGAGAACATGAACATGAACTTGAATGAACGCAACGCAGGCCTCACCGCCGATCCACTTTTTGTAGGCGCGACCCGACCTCCGATGCGCTGGGGCGTGACCTACTCGGCGCTGCTTTTCAACATGGTGTTCAGCCTAGAGGCCTTTCTTCTGACGAAAAACTTACTGACGTTGCTCTTGTGCGCTCCGATTCATGGGGTTTGCGTGCTGTTGTGTGCCCGCGATGCGCGATTCTTTGATCTTGTGCTTCTGTGGGCACGCACACGGTTGCCGGCGCTATTCGCGAACTTGCGGGTCTGGAAGGCCAGCAGCTACTGTCCGCTGGTAATCGACCTCCCCAATCGCCGCGGGCGGCGCGACAGGCAACGGTAATCATGGCCTTATTGCGCCGCCCGTCCGCCTTGCACCGCGAAATCACCGCGGCGGAACGGATCCCTTATGTTGCTCACGTGGCGCCGTGCATCGTCCGTACGGCGTTCGGGGATTATGTCCAGGCGTTTCGCCTCGGTGGCGCAAGCTTCGAGAGCAGCGATGACGATGAGCTCAACAATTGGCACGAGCGCTTGAACGTGCTGTGGCGAAATGTCGCAGGCCCGAATGTAGCGCTGTGGACTCACGTCATCCGCCATCGTGCCCGAATCGGGGTGGCACCGGCGGCTGGCCAGTGCGCACAGGTCTTCGCCGATGACTTGCATGACAAATATCATCATCGCCTCGCCAACGAGACTCTCATGCTCAATGAAGTCTACCTTGCAATCGTGCATCGGCCGACGGCCGGCGTGGCCACGAGTCTCGCGTCGAAAGCGCTGGCAAGGACGCAGCACGCGGGCGCGAAATTGGCGCTCAACGATGCGCTCGATGCTTGCGAGAAATTGAGCCAGACACTCCTCGCATCTTTGGCCCGCTACGATCCAGAGATGCTCGGTGTCTATCGGGCCGGCGATGTTCCCTGTTCGTCGCTTCTCGAGTACTTTGGATTGCTAGTCAATGGAGAGTGGCAGCGCATGCCTCTGCCCGTTGGTCCCGTTAATCGAGCGCTTGCGACCTCCCGCCTGCTATTCGGCACGGAGGCAATCGAATATCGCCCGCCTTGCGGAACACGCGTAGCAGGGATGCTTGGAATAAAAGAGTATCCGACGCCGAGCGCGGTCGGCATGTACAACCGTCTGCTGGCGGCGCCGTTTGCATTTGTCGCGACACAGTCCTTTTCGTTCTTGGCCAAATCGTCCGGCCAGGCGCTGCTGCAGCGTCAATACAATCGCATGTTGAACGCCGGCGATTTCGCGGTCACCCAAGCAGCGGAACTCAAAGACGCGCTCGATGCGCTCACGAGCAATGAGTTCGTCATGGGCGATCATCACTACTCATTGCAAGTGATCGCCGATGTACTGGATGGCGGTATGAGCAGCGGAAACGTGCGGCTCAAGCCTCTCAATGACGCCATCGCGCTCGCGCGCAGCTGTTTGGCCGATACGGGCATGCTGGTGGCCCGAGAGGACTTGGCCTTAGAAGCAGCCTTCTGGGCGCAGTTGCCGGGAAATTTCCCTTTCCGGCCGCGCAAGGCGCCGATTACATCCCGAAATTTCGCCGCAATGGCGCCTTTCCACAACTACCCCGTCGGGCGCGCGCATGGCAATCATTGGGGAGACGCGCTGAGCATGTTTGTCACCAGTGCCGGCTCTCCTTATTACTTTTCGCTGCACGCCAGCGACCCGGCCGACCCCGACGGCGGCAGCCGCAAAGACACCGGTCACGCGCTCATTTGCGGACCCACCGGATCGGGAAAGACCGTATTCATCGGCTTCCTTATTGCCATGCTCAGTCGGCAGGGCGCCACGCAGGTAATTTTCGACAAGGATTGCGGGCTCGAGATTCTGGTCAGGGCTCTCGGCGGCGATTATCTGCCTCTGAAGAATGGAATTCCAACGGGATTCAATCCGTTGCAGCTGCCCGTCACGCCGCCGAATATCGAGTTCCTAAAGGTGTGGTTGCGCGAACTGGCTCGCGGAGATTCAGGGTCTACGCCGGAGTCGCGCACGGTACGCCAGGCGGCCGATTTGGACCAAGCGCTGCGCGGCACCTTATCGCTCGATCCCGCGGCGAGGCGTCTTTCGCGGCTCGTGGAATTTCTCGACCCGACAGACCCCGAAGGCCTGCACGCAAAGCTGGCGCGCTGGTGCGAATCGCACCGCGGTGACTACGCGTGGGTCTTTGACAATCCCTGCGATAGCGTTGTCGCGCGGTTATCAGGAGCGGCATTGATTGGCTTCGACGTCACCGAATTTCTCGATCACAGCCTTACCCGCGCACCCATTACATTGTACTTGTTCCATTTGGTGCGGCAGCTTCTGGATGGGCGCAGATTCGTCTGCTGGATGGACGAGTTCTGGCGCTTGCTGGCAGATCGGGCCTTTGAGAATTTCGCCAAAGATGGTCCCAAAACCTGGCGAAAACTCAATGCCGTGATGTGTCTCGCGACGCAAAGTCCGAGCGATGTATTGGACAGTCCCATCAGCCGCACCTTGGTGGAACAAACGCCGACCAAGGTCTTTTTTCCGAACGCCGATGCCGATCTTGCGGAATACACACAAGGCTTCGGACTCACGGAGCGGGAATTCGGGCTGATCAAAGAACAACTGGAGCCCGGTTCCCGCATGTTCTTGATCAAACAGGCGCATCACAGCGTGGTGTGCCAGCTAAATCTAAAAGGTTTTGACGGCGAATTGGCCGTGATATCCGGCCGCGCCCTTCAAGTTCAGCGCATGCAGCGAATCATCTCCGCTATCGGAGCGGATCCGAAAGTATGGCTGCCGCAATTTCTGTCCGAATACGCTCGATGAAAGGAGAAGCATATGCGAAGTACAAAGGTTCGAATGGCTGCCGCTTTCTGCATCGCCTCGTTCGCCGTTGCCCCCGCGTCATGGGCGCAGTGGGCGGTCGTCGATGCACCCGCTATCGTGCAGCTCATTCAAGAAGTACAGACCACCGCGCAGCAGCTGCAGACGGCGAAAGCACAGCTGCTGCAGGCGCAACAGGCCCTGCAGACAATGACGGGCGCCAGAGGAATGGAGCAACTCCTCAGTGGAAGCGTGCGCAACTACCTGCCGTCGAACTGGATGCAGGTCACGGCCGCATTGCGTGGGTCTGCGGGATTCAGCGTGCTGTCGGGCGATGTACAGACTCTGGTCAGTGCCAACGCCGTGTTGTCACCGCAGCGGCTCGCGACCTTGTCGCCCGGTGCGCAGCAACTCATTCAAGACTCGCGCCAGTGGAGCGCAATGCAACAGGCGTTATCGAATCAAGCATTGTCGAATGCCAGCAATCGTTTCGCAGCCATTCAAAGTCTGATAGCAGCGATCCCTTCTGCCTCGGACCAAAAGAGCATTCTTGATCTACAGGCCAGGATCAGCGCGGAGCTCGGCATGCTGCAGAATGAGCAAACCAAGCTGCAAAGTCTCTATCAGTCCGCTCAGGCGCAAGAGTATCTACTGCGCCAGCAGGCCTGGGAGCAGATTGTCGATGGGCATGGCCGCTTTAGTGCCCGCTTTCAGCCCGTTCCTTGAACAGCGATGGGATTTTTCGCAACATTTTGGTCGTGGCTGAATGGCCAACTTGCCGCCTACATCGGCGACAACACCGCGCGTCTTGCGAGCGTACTGGAGCCGGCGGTCCTCACCTTGGCAACGATATACGTGATGGCTTGGGGATATCTGCATCTCATGGGCAAGATCACCGAGCCGTTCGAAGCCGGCCTAAAACGAATCGCGTTAATCGCGCTGATTCTCGGCGTGGGCCTGCGCCTTTGGCTATACAACTCGGTGATCGTCGACACTTTTTATAACGCGCCGGCTCAGCTCGCCGCAGCGGTTGTGGGGGCCAGCGACCCGGTCGGAACTATCGATGCGATCTGGGACAGCGGCGGTACGGTCGCGGGAAGCCTGTGGGACAAAGGCGCGAGCCTCAGCCTGTGGTCGGGCAGTTTCGGCTTCCACCTGGCGGCCATCATCGTCTGGTGCTTGATCGGCGTGCTGTGCGTCTATGCAATGTTTTTGATTGCGCTCTCGAGCATCGCGCTCGCAGTGCTGCTGGCGCTGGGACCGCTGTTCATCGCGCTGCTATTTTTCGATGCTACGCGCCGGTTCTTCACTGCGTGGTTCGCGCAGCTGATCAATTACGGACTCATCACCGTCCTCACCGTGATGGTGGGTGCGCTCCTGCTCCGCATCGTTCAATCCTATGCCGCACAGACCGCAGCCAGGGGCAGCGCCATTTTGACGGTGGACGCCCTCAACATGATGTTGATTGCGCTCCTTGTGTTTCTCGTCCTGCGTCAAGTCATGCCTATTGCCTCTGGATTGGCCGGTGGCGCCTCGCTCAATTCGTTCGGCACTGCGAGCCGAAGTTTCTCCCGGGCCGGGTCGGCGCTCAAATTGCCCTTCTTGTTTGCGGCGCGTTCCGCCGGCCGCGCCGCCGGCTTACCAGGACGTGCGGCGCGTGCTGTTGCTGCCCGAAGGGGCACAGGCAACCAAGCGCTGGCGAGCAGTTGGCGTGACTTTTATTGATAGCAACTGAGACTTAGGAAGGCGAATATGCGTTTGATTCTCTTGTTGGTACTCGTTTTGAGCGCCTGTTCATCGCCGCAAGTGCGTTGTGACAAGCACCTTCAGCCCATCAATGTCCCTGCAGCGAAAGAACCTAGTGCCTCAGTTGGGAGTGGTCCGTGACAATGGCACCCGACGCTCAAGCGTACTTCGATGCGGCGGAAAGTTGGGACGCGGATCGTGTCGCGCAGTTTCGACGTAATGCGCGGGTTGCCTGGCGGGTCGCCGGGGCGGGCTGGCTGTGCGCGATGGCCAGCGCCGCAGCACTGCTGCTCCTGATGCCTTTGAAGGAAGTCGTTCCGTACCTGGTGCGAGTCGACGGCAGTACCGGCATCGTCGACGTGGTGCCAGTGTTCGCCGGCCATGCGACGCCCGAGGAAGCGGTCACCCGTTATTTCCTGACGCACTACGTGAGCGTGTGTGAGCGCTTCAATTTCTCGACTGCTGAAAGCGACTACGAGGAATGCGGCGCCTTTCACTCCGCGCAACGCAACCAGGCCTGGTATGCCCTATGGACCTCGACCAACCCAAACTCGCCTTTGAACTTGCACAAGGATGGCAGCAGTGTGCGTGTGCAGGTCAATTCGGTCAGCTTCTTCACTCGCGCTAGCGGATTGTCGGACCTCGCCCAGGTCCGATATCTCAAAGCGTCACGCCAGGGGCAGGGAGCCGAGGAGACCTTTACCCATTGGGTCGCAACCATTCAATACGCCTACGCTGAAGCCGCGAAGGATCCGAAGACACGCCGCTGGAATCCGCTGGGCTTCAAGATTCTTGATTTCCGCGCGGAACCCGAACTGGTTAGCGAGGCCGCCAAATGACTAAGCACGCATTTTCTATGAAGCTGCTTCTTGTAATGGCGCTGCTGCAAAACGTCGCAGCATGGGCCGAAACGACGCCGGCGAAAGGCAGCGTCGATACCCGTGTAAGAGTCGCTGCCTATAACAGTGCCGAGGTCTACAAATTGCGTGGCTTAGTCGGTTATCAAATCGATTTAGAGTTTGAGCTTGGCGAAACCTTCGTGGGCTTGGGCGCCGGGGATCTGGAAGGCCTCTCGTTCGTGGGTCAGGAAAATCATCTATTCCTAAAGCCGAAGGCGTCAAAAGTGACGACCAATCTCACGGTGCTCACGAACCGCCGGCATTACCACATCGACTATACGGCTATGGCGCAACGGCCGTACGAAGACGAAGTGATCTACGCATTGCGCTTCACATACGCGGAGACGCCTGCCAACCTGGCCGCCGAAGCCGCGGCCAGGCGCCTTGACTCGCAGCTTGACGGCGCATCAAGCCAGCGCCCTCACAACATCGACTACTGGTACTGTGGCGAGCCAGCTCTTCGGCCGGTCAAGGCGTCTGACGATGGCGTGCACACGCGTCTGAGTTTTGCGGCGAACGCGGATTTGCCCGCGATTTTCGTGCGCAATACCGACGAGTCTGAGTCGCTGCTGAACTTCAGTGTGGATGCGGGCGACGTCGTCATTCATCGCGTGGCGCAGCGGTTCATCCTACGCCGCGGAAAACTTACGGGCTGTGTCGTAAATCGTGGATACACCGGCGGCGGCAAACGGTTGGAATCCGGGACGGTGGCGCCGGATGTCGAGCGACGAGTTCAAGGAGGCGGCGTCCCATGAAGGATCAGGAATCCGAAGACAGCTCGGTGCGCGGCGAACGCGGTAGTGCGACGCTGGCTCACGCGTTTTCAGTGCAGTCGCGTATCAGCAGTTTCCTTGCCATCGGTTTGATGAGCATTCTTGGACTGGGAATGCTCACGTGGTACTACGCCCACGCCATGACGCGCCAAAGTCGCGCTCGAGAAGCCGCCCAGGCTTCTTCGGCGAAGCGGGCACAGAGCGGCGACCTGCCTCTGCCGAGTTTGGGCAGGATCGATCCGCCGGTTGCGGAGAAGCCGCCGCAGGATTCGGCGCAGCAGGCGAGCGCATTGCTCGCGACTCCGCTGCGCGAGATACCGCTCGAGGCCGCTCAGGCCCCGGCCGCGTACGGTGCGCCGCCGCCAAAGACAGAGGCGCAACTCACTCTGGAACGTCAGTTATCAGGGACGGTCTTTTCGACAAGCTCATTGTCGATGGTGCCGACCGTCGGTACCACGACGGCCGGCACGCAGCCCGGCCTACCGCAAGAGCCAGGCGAATTGAGCTCACTCCTTCGGCCCAGCGTCACGACCGCGGTTCGCGCCCAGGTGCTTCCGACGCAGCGGTTGGTGCTCCCCAAAGGCGCGTTTCTCGACTGCACTTTGGAAACGGCCATCGATTCCACATTGCCTGGTATGACCACCTGCGTCATGGCGACCGACACCTTTGGTGTAGACGGTGAGGTCGTGCTGTTGGAACGCGGCACGAAGCTCGTCGGCGAGACGCGTGGTCAAGTACAGCAGGGCTCGTCGCGAGTCTTCGTGCTGTGGAACGAGGCACGCACGCCGGCCGGCGTCATTGTGCCGCTGGCATCGCCCGGAGCAGATGAATTGGGTCGCGCGGGTCTTCCCGGTAGTGTCGATCGTCATTTCTGGGAACGCTTTGGCGCCGCGATGCTCGTCTCGGTGATCGACGGCGCCATTCAGGCAGCTGTTCAGTCGAGCCGCAGCAACAGCGGCACGGTGATCGTGAACCCTTCGGCGACACAGGATGTCATGACCGAAGTATTGAAGGGCACGATCAACATCCCGCCGACCGTCGTGAAGCATCAGGGCGACCGCATACAAGTGCTTGTCGCGCGCGACTTGGATTTCAGGTCAGTCTATGAACTCAAGTCGGTCGCAGGCCGCTAGCCCTGGTGCCGACTCGTCGGCACTTGAGTTGACGCTACGCGCGTTGCGGCCATATCTGCGCGACGACGTGATGGAGCTGTGCATCAATCGACCGCACGAAGCGTTTCTGGAAACACCAGCGGGCTGGCGCTGTGAGCCTCTGGAGTTCGCCGATTTTGATTGGTGCAGCCGGCTGGCAAAGTTGGTTGCCAATTCCACTCAGCAGCGGATCGATTCCACTTCACCGCTCCTGTCGGCTTCGCTACCCACGGGAGAACGAGTTCAAATCATCATGCCACCCGCAACCACGGCGGGTTGCGTGGCCATTGCCATCCGGCGTCCGGCGGAAAGGGTCTGGAGCATCGAGGAGCTGGCGAGCCGCGGAATTTTTCGGCGCGCCAAGGCGGCGGGGAAAATGCTCGACGCGATCGAACAGGAACTCCGCGTTCTGCTCGATCGCGGCGATTTCGAGACATTCATGCGCCTCGCCGTGCGCAGCCGCAAAAATATCGTGGTCTCTGGCCCAACCGGTTCCGGCAAGACTACCTGGACCAAAGCGTTGATTCGTGAGATTCCAATCGACGAAAGGCTCGTGACTATCGAGGATGCGAAAGAGCTGGTGCTGGATCGTCATCCCAATCATGTGCGCCTGTTCTATTCAAAAGACGATCAAGGTATGGCGCGCGTAACGCCAAAGCAGCTCTTGGAGTCTTGCTTGAGGATGAAGCCCGACCGGATTTTGTTGGCGGAATTGCGTGCTGAGGAGGCCTTCGATTATCTGCGCAACGTCAATTCCGGGCATCCAGGATCGATCACCAGCGTGCACGCCACGAGCGCCGAACTCGCATTCGAGCAACTAATGCTGTTGGTGAAACAAAATCAAGGCGGCAGGGAGCTGGCGCGCAGCGATATCAAGAGCCTGCTGTACCTACTAGTCGATGTCGTCATTCAATTTGGGGTCGAGCGTCACGAACGATTCATCAAGGAAATTTGGTATCAACCCGAGCGCAAACGAGGATGATGGACGCGGCGTTGCATGGCTTGTCGGGCATTGCTTTCGCCTACGCGGCGGTGCAAGTGTCGATGATCGCCGCCTTAATTCGGGCGCGCGCCACGTTTCAGCAGTACGCCATTGCCCCGCTTGCCGCGCTGCCCTTGACTGCCGTGGCGGCGGCCGGATCCGCGCTCTTTGCGCCGCCTGGCATCGCTCATGCTTTCCTCGCCGTTGGCGCAAGCGCACTCCTTGGCTACGCGGGCGGCGAGGTGCTCGCCCACGATGCGGTCGCCGACAAAGTTCACCGGCGCGGTGCCCACATCGCGGAGCGTGCGCCGCGCCGTGCGGCGGAATCAAACGCGGGAGTCAGCTTGGCCGGCCTAAGGGTACCTGCCGCGGATGAGACCAAGCATTTCAAGCTGATCGGCAGCACCGGCACCGGCAAGACCACGGCGATTCGGGAATTGCTGGGGTCGGCGATTGCGCGGGGCGATCGGGCGGTATTTGCTGATCCCGACGCGGGATATTTGGACGATTTCTATGATCGGTACCGTGGCGACATCATTCTCAATCCGTTCGAATCCCAATCCGTAAAATGGGATCTGTTTGCCGAAATAGAGAGCAGCTTCGATGTCGATCAACTGGTGAGCGGGCTGATTCCAAATTGCGATGACCCTTCCGCGCAGGAATGGCGCGGCTACGCCCGCACCTTTCTGGCCGCGGTCATTCGACGTTGCCATTTTTCGGGTGCCTCCGACGCCGGTAACTTGTGGCGCCTGCTCATGGTTGCCTCGGCCGATGAGCTTCGCCCCATCGTCGCTGGAACCCCCGCGCAGCCCTTTCTCGATCCTGACAATGCCAGGATGTTTGGCTCGATTCGTTCGGTAGCCGGCTCCGCGATGGCTGCATTCGAGTACATCCAGAATCAACGCGCGACGCTCTTTTCCGTGCGCGAATGGGTTAGGAATCGAACCTATCCAAGCATGCTATTCATTCCCTATCGTGCCAACCAAATCGCCGCACTGCGCTCGATGATCGCAACATGGATGCACCTTGCCATATTCGAGACCATGAGCCAGCGTCAAGCGCACGACCAGCGGCTGTGGTTCGTCGTCGATGAACTCGATGCCTTGGGCGCGATCGACGGCTTGAAGGATGCGCTGGCCCGGCTGCGAAAATTTGGTGGTCGCTGTGTCCTGGGGTTCCAGGCGGTCGCGCAAGTCTCCAGCACGTATGGGCAGGGTGAAGCGCAAACGATAATAGAGAATTGCGGCAATACTCTGATTCTGCGCTGCTCGAGTAGCGAAAACGGTGGCACCTCGCAATTTGCCTCGCGCCTGATCGGCGAGCGGGAGGTTCTGCGAAGGCAGATCTCGCGCGGCAAGGATCGCGAATCTGGCTTCTTTAGCCGGGGCGCACGCCAATCGCGCAGTGTCACCGAGCAGCATGTCACCGAAACGGCGGTCATGGCCTCCGAGCTCGAACAGCTGCCGGACCTACGCGGGTATCTGAAAACCGCATCTTCCGCGACGTGGTGGAGAGTCAACCTCACGAGACCTTAAGCCATGCAATTACCCAATGCCAATATCCGCTCGAGCAGCTATCTCATAGCAGAGACTCAGATGCGGTGCGCGCAATGCAGCCGGGCCGCCCGCGTCCTCGCCATAGGCTTGCCGCCAAATCATGAATCACTGACTGACGGCGAGTGGCAGACGGTGGAGGCCAATGCCTTCATCTTTTATGTAGGCGAGCTGCCTGATGCGGTTAGCCGGTTGCTGGCCGAACATTGCCCGGGATTTCATCGAACCGGAGGTACCGACCCGGCCGAATCCCATTTGGCCAATCACTGCCCGCATTGCGCCGGGGTTTTCAGCGACGATGAGCTGCATTGCGAGCCGGGCGGCTTTATGCCGAGCAGTACCCTGGAGGCGCACGCCATTTCGCTTACCAAGGTTGAGCAGGCCTTCAGCGCCTTCGCCGCCGGCTACGCACTCGAGCCGGAATTCTTTGCCTCGATGCGCAGGCGCTAGCGGCAAATGGCCATCTATTTCCTGAACTTGAAGACCTTTGGGCGTTCGACAGGGAGCAGCGCCGTGAGCGCAGCTGCCTACCGCGCGGGGGAGCGAATCCGCGACGAAAGGACTGGGAGAACCTACGATCACTCCAGCCGTCAGGACGTCCTGCATAAGGAAATAATGCTGCCAAATCAATTCGCGGCCGACAACATGTCGTGGGCCCAAGACCGCAGCAACTTGTGGAATAGCGCAGAGAGTGCCGAGGTCCGAAAAAATGCCCGCACCGCGCGCGAGTATCTGGTGGCGTTGCCGCCCGAACTTTCGCCGCAGGCACGAATCAGCTTGGTTACGGCATTTTCCAGAGAGTTGGTCGAGCGCTATCGATTCGCCCTCGATATGGCGATTCATGCGCCGCGGGACTTTCCGGGCAGCGATCCGCGTAATTTTCACGCGCACCTGCTTGCAACTACGCGTGAGGTCACGATCGAGGGACTAGGCGCCAAAACCGCGCTTGAATGGAGCGATGCAGCCCGGCGCCAGCTCGGCCTGGGAGCGGCCGTTGGCGAGTTGTTGCATGTACGCGAGCGTTGGGCGCTGGCCGCCAATACTGCGCTCGAGCAGGCGCAGGTCGACGCGCGTATCGACCACCGTACACTGAAAGCCCAGGGCATTGACCGCGAGCCCAAGCACATTCCGCATGTCGCATTGGAAATGGAACGGCGCGGGTATCACAGTGTAGTTGCAGAACGCATCCGCGCCGAGCATAAAGCAAGAGTTGAGGCACGGCTTGCGCGAGCGGGACAACACGATCAGAGCGTAGCCGCGCCAAAACACTCTGAAGATACAGCAAAGGAGTCAGCGGAGAGATGGGCTCAGCATCGCAGAACGGAGATGGAGGCGCATCCAAAAGGACAAGAAGACACGGCAATGGAGTCCGTGCGGAAGTGGCTTGAGTATCGTCAGGCGCAGAAGGACGCGCCAGCGCAAGGGCGAGAGCAAGCCGACCTGGCACCTGCTTCCGCGAAGCGCGCGCGCGACCACGACCGTTCACGATGATCGACGGCGTCGCCTTTGCCTCTTGCTACGTTTATTCGCCCGCCGGCGAAAGCGTGATTTGCGCGCGATCGCGGCTGCTGCGGGCGTTGCTGAAGGAGGGCGATGCGCAGTTCATGTTCAAATACGCGGTGCGCGTACGCCAACAGATGGAGCCAACCGCCGGCCTAGCCGGCTTCTTTCTCGCCGACGACGTGCTTGTGCCGGTGCCTCGAAGTGCGCCTGGGGCGGGAGGTACCTGGGCTGCGGCTGAGCTTGCGCGCGCGCTCGTTGAGGCAGGCGTAGGTAGCACGATGTGGCCCGGATTGCACAGAATCTCCGCCGTGCGCAAGTCGGCAACGGCGACGAAAGGCTGTCGGCCCAGCGTGGCGCGGCACTTCGATTCGTTCCGACTCGAGCCCCCGGGCATTCGCCCGCGACGCGTGGTTATTATCGACGATGTAATCACCAAGGGGCGGACCCTATTGGCCGCAGCGGCGCGCCTGCGTGAAGCGCTTCCCGATACGCAGATCCGCGCGTTCGCATTGCTTCGCACGAAGGGGATGATCACGGACCTAACCAACTTGCTCGAGCCGTGCCGAGGCGAGATCCGTTGGCTGCGCGGTGATGCACGGCGAATACCCTGAAGCCAACGTAACCTGCCCTATAATGCGCCGAGATTGCGCATCGACGCTAAAACTCCGCCTGCCAGCCGTCCGCTCGAGGGACTCGCGCAACGCGATATCGCAGAACGGCTGAAGCGCGCGGTCGCCGCTGCCGACGGCTTGAACGGCGCTCATTGCATCCATGAGCTATGGATGCGCGGAGCGGGGTCCAGTAACATTGAAGGCGCACTCGAACAGCTGTGGGCAAGCGCGGCGGCCTCCATTCCGGAATGGCTGCCGATGCGCTATATCGATTGGCTGCCCGTGCTCTACGAAACCTCGTTGAAGTTCAAGTCCTCTGCGAAGGGGCGATCGAACATCTACTTGGTACTTTTGGATTTCAGCGATCGCGACGGGTCGTTTGGGGTTTACGTGGGCATGAGCAAGTACAGTCCGGCGCAACGCTTCGATCAGCACAAGGCGGGTATACGTGCGGCGGGAAGCGTATTGAAACGAGGTATCGAAGTGCTCACAGGACCGACTATGCATTTGCAATACATCAAGCGCAGCGAAGCTGCGCGCATTGAAGCTGAATTGGCAGACGCGCTCGCCGCTGCCGGTTTGCGGGTCAAGGGCGGTCACTGATGATACTCATCGGTATGTTCGATTCGCCGTTCGTGCGCCGCGTCGCTGTCAGCATGAATTTGCTGAGAATGCCTTATGAGCATCGCAACTGGTCGGTCGGCAAAGATTTCGAGCTGATTCGACAGTTCAATCCCCTCGGCCGGGTTCCGGCCCTGGTGCAGCCGGATGGCGATACGCTGATCGAATCCTCGGCAATTTTGGACTTCCTCGATGAAGAGGCGGGGCCCGAGCGCGCACTACTACCCCGTTCAGGCGAGCTTCGGCGCGAAGCTTTGCGCGTGATCGCCATTGCCATCGGCGGCGCGGAGAAGGGCGCGACGCAGGTGTACGAAACTGCATTTCGCCCGCCCGAGAAGCGCTATCGACCCTGGGTTGAGCGCTGCCATACCCAAACGCATGCGGCTCTAGGCGAACTGGACCGGCTGTGCCAAGTGCGCGGCGATGAGTGGCTGATCTGCAACCGAATTACTCAGGCCGATGTTACCGCCGCCTGTGTCTATACGTTTTTGAGTGATGCGTTGGGGATCAATCGGGACACAGTGGTGTACCCCGCCTTGGGCTCGTTGGCGGCGCGATGCGAAGCGCTGCCTGAGTTTCTCTTGTCCAAAGCTGATTGGTTCGCGCCGGGTAATCCTTAGGTTTACAATCGTCCGATGCTCGTGGTTCACCATCTCAACAATTCCCGCTCGCAGCGGGTGTTGTGGTTGCTCGAGGAACTCGGCGTACCCTATGAAGTGAAGCGTTACGAGCGAGACGCAAAGACCATGCTGGCGCCGCCGTCCTTGATGGCAATTCACCCGCTTGGAAAGTCGCCGGTGATAGTTGATGACGATGTCACCGTGGCCGAGTCCGGCGCGATCATCGAATACCTGGTGGGAAAATACGGTGATGGACGCTTGCTACCTCCCGCCGGTACGGCGCAGCGTCTGCGGTATATCTATTGGCTGCACTACGCCGAAGGCTCCGCAATGACGCCTCTGCTGCTCAAATTGGTGTTCGATCGTGTTGCCACGAATCCCGCGCCCTGGCCCGTCAGCGCGATCGCTCGGCGCATCGCCGCGACCGTGACCAATGCCTTTATTGCGCCGAACTTAAAGCGGCATTTTGACTACATCGAGGCGGAGCTGAATTCGCATACCTGGTTCGCCGGGGAAGAATTCACGGCTGCGGACATACAAATGAGTTTCCCGTTGGAAATCGCGGTACCGCGGGCAGGACTCAGCGCGAGCCGCCCGAAATCGATCGCTTTTCTGGAGCGGATTCGTGCGCGCGACGCCTATAAGCGCGCGCTGGAACGCGGCGGGAAGTACGACTACTAGCCGATCGCCTTGAGTTTTGCCTTTTAGACTAATAATTAAGAAGGGGGAGTTGCCATGTGGAAGTCTCTTGCCAAGGGAGCCGCATTGTCCGGGGCCATGTTGTTCGTCGTGTCCGGCTGCGGACAATCGGCTCCGCCGCCACCCAAGCCCAAGGGACCCTCGCCGGCGAGCCAGGCGTGGCTCAAACTTTCAAATGCGTTCATCGAAAACTACATGCAGGCCCAACCGGCCTTTGCCGTGCAATCCGGGCGCCACGAATTCGACGGTCAGCTGCCGGATGTGAGCGCGCACGGTCTTAAGCGAGAGATAGCGCGCCTGCACGATCAGCGCGACCAAATCGCGGCTGTCGATGCCGGCGGCTTGGAACCGCGCGAGCGCTTCGACCGCGAATACCTGCTGGCCGTGGTCGACAAGGATCTCTTCTGGATAGAAAAGACGCAGTTCCCCTTCAGCAATCCGGCCTGGTACTTGGGTCAAATCGATCCCGATGTCTATTTGAGCCGCAATTATGCGCCGCTCGAGAAGCGCATGAAGGCGTACATCAAGTACGCACAGGGCATCCCGAAGATCGCCGCTTCGATCAAGGAAAATCTGAAATCGCCCATTCCGAAGACCTACGTCGAGCTGGGGATCGAGGAATTCGGCGGTCTCGCCGATTTCTATACGAAAAACGTCGCGGCCGTGTTCGCATCCGTTTCTGACGCCGACCTGCAAAAGCAGCTGAAAGATGCCGATGCAGTGGCGGCGCAGGCGATGAACGGACTCAAGGACTATCTGATCGGCGAGCGCAAGAAGGCCACCGATAAATACGCGTTTGGTCCGGATTTGTTTGCGCAAATGGTCAAGCAGACTGAGCAAGTTGATCTGCCGGTCGACCAGATCGAGGCCGCGGGCCGCGCTGATCTAGACCGCAACACGGCAGCCCTAAAAGCAGAGTGCGGCACCTACGCGCCCAAGGCCTCCCCGGCTCAGTGCGTCGGAAAGATGCAGGCGAACAAACCCAAAGGTGGGCCGGTTGAGGAAGCGCGCAATCAGCTCAAGATGCTCAAGGAATTCATCGTCCGCAACAACGTCGTGTCGATTCCGAGCAATGACGAAGCCTTGGTGGCGGAAGCGCCGCCCTACAATCGATCCAATGCCGCCTTCATCAATACCGCCGGTCCCTACGACAAGGGCGTGGTGTCCGTTTATAACATCGCGCCGCCGGATCCGAAGTGGAGCAAGGCCGAGCAGGCCGCTTATATTCCCGGTGACGCCGCGTTGCTCTTTACCTCGGTGCACGAGGTTTGGCCGGGCCACTTCCTGCAGTTCCTGCATTCGAACGCGAACGCCGATAAGCTCGAAGGGCTGTGGGTGGGGTATGCCTTCGCCGAAGGTTGGGCGCATTACTGCGAAGAAATGATGGTTGAAATGGGCTTGGCCAAGGGCGATGCGGAAAAGCATATCGGTCAGTTGAGCGAGGCGTTGCTGCGCGACGTGCGCTTGCTGTCGGCCATCGGATTGCATACGCATGGCATGACGGTCGCGCAGTCGGAAAAAATGTTCCGAGAGCAAGCATTTCAGGATCCCGGCAACGCGCGGCAGCAGGCAGCACGCGGTACCTACGATCCGGCGTATCTGAACTATACGCTGGGCAAACTCATGATCCGCAAGCTTCGCGCCGACTGGCTCGCCAAAAGCACGGCCGGAGCAGCGCCGGCCAATCCGGACGATCAGTCCCGGTGGCATGAATTTCACGACAAATTTTTATCGTACGGGGGGCCTCCCATTCCGCTGTTGCGCAGGGAAATGCTCGGGGCAGGGGGCAATCTACTGTGAGCCTTTGCTGCCCGGGCTGTCGACCTTGACGATGATTCCGCTGTCCGCCCAAGTGCCCAAGAGGCTTGCGGCGGCGGCGGGAATCTCTTCCTGCGGCAGCAGGGCGCCCAAGTCTTCACAAAGTTGCGCGAAATTTCGGCCGCGCAACGCCGAATCGAGCGCCGTGGATTCGACCGCATTCATCGATCGCAAATAATTCTGCAGATTTTGCCGCCACAGCAGCCACGGCATGGGCGCAGGCGCTATTTCCGGCCGCGGCGGCGTTTCGTCTTGACTCATCGCCTTCCAAACGGCCGCAGTGTTCCACCTGAAAGCTAAACGGCGCAGCGAGGGATGAAACTGCAGCGCGAGAGAGCCCCAGGCCCAAGGTTCGACCGCGGACAGAGCGTTGCGCGCCAGGACCGGCGAATCGGTTGCATCGAACACCTCTGCCAGCGTCCATTCGAGCAGCGCAACCTCCGCGAGAATCGGCGCCTCGCTATAGGGTGCAGAGGCCGCGAGATATTCCGGCAATTCGCGCCCGTACCACCGAATCGAGCGGAACACCGAAGGGTGCGACGCGACGTAGGCTTGGCCCAATTCAACCCAGGCCTCATCGCCCAGCAGTCCATGCAGAATGGGATAGGTTTCGTGCAAGGCATCGATGAGGCGCACCTGGTAGGCATTGCGATAAATCGCCAATCGGTCCGCCGCGGCTAGCGGCGGGGCATCTACAATGGCGGCTGCCACAGCGCTTTCCTCGCCCAACAGGTGCCGCTGCATATCCCGCTGCAGCTCGCGCAGTGGAATTTTCAAGTCACGCCGCCTGCCGCGAGTGCCGTGCCGCAAGGTCGCGCGCCACGTCGAGTTCCGCGACCAGCTCGCTCAATTCTGGAATGTTGTCATCGCGCTCGATCATGGTCGGTATGGCGCCAAAGATCGCGAGCGCTTGGCGGTATAAATCCCATACCGGCTCGACGATGGGATGGTCATGGGTATCGATCAGATGACCGCCCATATTGCTGTGTCCGGCAAGATGAAATTGGCGCACGCGCGGTTTCGGCATGGCCTGCAGGTACTTCACCGCATCGAAGCCGTGATTGACGCTGCTGACATAGATATTGTTGATGTCGAGCAAGATGTTGCAGTCGGCGCGCGCGGCAACCTCGCGCAAGAATTCCCACTCGCTCATCTCGTCCGCGTGAAAGCTCAGATAGCTGGAGACATTCTCCAACAGGATCTGTTTTCCCAAGGCATCTTGTACCTGACCCACACGCGCAACCACCGCGGCCAACGCCTCCTCGGTGTAGGGCAGCGGCAGCAAATCGTGCAAGTTGCGTCCTTCGACGCCGGTCCAGCATAAATGATCGGAAATCCAGTGCGGTTCTATGCGCGCCGCCAGGCTGCGCACCGAGCGTAGGTAGTCGAAATCGATCGGATCGGTGCTGCCGATTGACAGCGACACGCCATGCATGACCATCGGGAAACGTTCGCGGATGCGCTCGAGATATGCAAGCGGCTTGCCGCCCGGGACCAGGTAGTTTTCAGTGATGACCTCGAGCCAATCGATCGCGTGAGGCTCGTTTAGGATGGCCTCATAGTGAGGAGTTCGCAGGCCAAGGCCGAAGCCGGAGAGTTTCATCAAGATAGGGCCGGGCGGCGAAGCCCGGCCCCAAAAACATTTAAATGCTTAGCTCTTCGCCTTCGCCTTTGCAGCAGCGCAAGCGTCCTTGGTCATGGATACGAAGCCCTGACCCTTGCAGCTGTTCATGCCCTTGCAACTATTCTTCGCGGACTTGCACTCGGAGGTCCCCTTGCAGGAATTTACGCCCTGACACTTCACGGTGGCGGCATCCGCTGCGAATGCAGTGGTGCTGATTGCGGAAGTGAACAGCATGGCGGCTGCGGCAGCCATGGCAGCGCTCGACAGTTTATTGATCTGCATTTTTTGATTCCTCAATAGTTATAGAACGCAGCGGAATTGCTGCTCATATAAAAGACCCGGCCAACGCGCTCATTATTACCCAATTATCTAAGCTGATGCCTGTTTCAATCAGGCGTCGGCAGGCTCCGGCGGCCGCCAAACGGAGCGCCTTAAATGACGGTTTCTTAATGTTAGGGACAAGTGCATCCGCTCGCACGGCTAACTCGAACAGCACCTTATGCGGGCCGCGGTTTTTTGGTGTTCTTGGCTCGGTTTTCCGGCGATGCGGCAGGCACGCTGCCCTACCGGGATGCGGTCAATGCCAACGCCGCTCGCACCGGTTCAAATTGCGCCGCAGCTCGCTCCAGCCAGTGGAGTCCGCAGCGGATTTCGGCGCCATGCAGAGCGCGCGCTTCTTTCAATACCGCCAGGCGCAATGCCGCATCGTAAGCGTACTCGGGCGCCTTGGAATAGCGGCGCATATCAGGTCCCTCGAGAATGGTTTGCACCTCAGCTGCGGTCGCGTCGATGTCGAAATGACGCAATATTTCCAGTAGAGACGACGGGTTAATCAGGAACTGATCGAAATCGACCTGCAGCAGGCGCGCGGCACTGGACCTCGCCGCTTGCGCCAGTGCAGACATTTCGCACGCCCAAGCCAGCGCCAAGGTTTCGCCCTCGCTTAAATGTTCGGCATGCCAGGCCGCGCACCCGATGCGCTGTTGCAGCCGCTGCAATCGGCCTGGAGTCAGCACTCTCGCTTCTTGCCGTGAATTCGCGCCGCCGAGGATCGTGGCAATATAGCTCTCCGGCGAGACATACATCATGATGGCTTTTGGTGCCGAGGCGCGCGACAGTAGGGTGGCGCTCAGTTCGGACACGAAGCTCGTAGCCTTGACCACCGCGAGTTCTCGATCCTCAAACGTGCGCGAGAACAACTGCAGCACGCGGGTCAATCGCGCCTCGAAGGCGTCGCCGCCCCACGCGGCCGGCGCGTGCCGGGGCCCACTCTTGAGTTGCGCGAAGCCGCGCAACAGCATCGGTTCGCGCAGCGAGAATGCGCACGGGTGGGCACCGATGAGCCGCGAGAGGAGGGTTGAGCCCACGTGGCCAATGTGGAAGATGAATCCCAATCGCTCTTTCAGTTGGGCTGAATCGATGGCTCGAGCGATCTCGGCCCACGGCAGTGAATATGCCCGCGTTTGCGGCGTCAGTATTCGAGGGTCGAGAAAGCTCGCCCTCTCATAGTCAGCTTTGGCCAGATGGACGAAGGATACGTTGTCGCCGCCTGGATCCATCGAGTAGGGGAACAGCTGCGGCGAGCGTGTCAGCGATTCCTGAAGATCGTTCATTGCGGCGAGTTTCGCACTGGTGCGTGGTTTTCGCGAGCCGCCGTTATACTGTGCCAATGAGCGAAAAGATGCAGCGAGAGTCGCATGAACCCATGCTCGAGGAAGCACTACGGCTCGAAGCCCAAGGCCATGTGTCCGAGGCCATGGCCGCCTACGAGCGGCTGCTCGGGCGCTGGCCCGCCTTGCCCGATGCTTGGTACAACCTGGCCGTACTGCAACGCAGGAGCCGGCAGTTCTCCGCGTCGCTGAGCTCGTACCAGCAGGCTCTGGATCGCGGTGTCAAGAAGCCCGAGGAGGTGCATCTGAATCGCGGCGTGATCTACAGCGATTACCTGCGTCAGGATGATGCCGCGGAGCGCGAACTAAAAGCGGCTCTTTCCCGCAATCCGAACTATGCTCCGGCGCTGTTCAATCTTGCCAATCTTCACGAAGACTATGGCCGACGGCAAATGGCGGCGCGCGTCTACCAACGCCTCCTCGCTCTGGATCCGCAGTCGGCGCGGGCGCTGGCACGTTACGCGAGACTGCGGACCTATGCGGATCTGAACGATCCTTTGATCGAGCAGCTGCGCCAGGCTCGTTCGCGGTCCGACATTACCTTGGCGGATCGCGCCAGCCTCGAATTTGAGCTCGGCCGAGCGTTGGATGAGTGTCAAGCCTATGCCGCCGCGTTCGAGATGTATTCCTCAGCGAACGCCCATAGTCGCCAAAGCGCCCCGGCCGGCACGGCGGCCTATGACCGAGGACTCGCGGAGCGATATACCGAGCGCCTGATCGCGGCATTTCCTGTCGCGTTGGCCGGCGGCTCGAGACCGGCCGCGTCCGCCGCCGCTACAGCGGCGGCGACGCCGCGCCCGATATTCATTTGCGGGATGTACCGCTCGGGCTCGACTCTGACCGAACAATTGCTCGCCGGCCACTCGCGGCTAGCCGCCGGCGGCGAACTCGATTTTCTGCCGAATGCAGTACAAACTGACCTGGCGCCGTTTCCTGAGTCAATTGCCGCCGTCTTGCCGCAGCGGCTCAAGACCCTGGCCGCCGAGTATCGGCAATCTCTGGGCGACATGTTTCCGGCGGCGGCATATGTCACCGACAAACGCCCCGAAAATTACCTGAATATCGGTCTGATCAAGCTGCTGTTTCCTGATGCCAAGATTGTGCACACGACGCGCAACGCACTCGACAACTGTCTGTCCATCTATTTCCTGCACTTGGATCAGCGCATGAACTACGCCCTGAATCTCATGGATATCGGGCACCACTACCGCCAGTATTTGCGCTTGATGAGGTACTGGAAGGCCTTGTACGGCCCCGACATTCTGGACATTGACTACGATGCGCTGGTCCGAGAGCCTAAGCCTGTGGTCGAAGAACTGCTGTCCTTCCTAGCACTTGATTGGGACGAACGCTGTCTCACGGTCTCGCCGGGGCGTGCCGTCAAAACCGCCAGCGTCTGGCAAGTGAGAGAACCGATCTATCTTCGATCATCGGGCAGGGCGCGCCACTATGAGAAGGAGCTCGCAGAGCTGCGGAACTATCTGGAAAAGGACGAGAGTTGATTTGCTACCCTCAATTCATTAAGGAAAGGTGATGTTCCTCCAGATCGAGAGTTTTCTCACGCCGGCCGAGCTTACGTCGGTTACTCAAATCGCTCGTCAGACTAAGTTTGTCGACGGCAAACTCTCCAACCCCCACAACGTCGTCAAGCAGAACGTGATCGCGGATCCCGGCGACGTGCTGGGGCAGAAGGCATCGCAGATCGCGCTCGGCGCCCTGCAACGCAGCGAGGAGGCCAGGAGTTTCATTTTTCCGCGCCGGGTAGCCGCCCCGACCCTGGCTCGCTACGCGCCCGGTATGAAATACGGCCCGCATACGGATGCGGCGTTTCTGCCGCTGGGTCCGGAGCCGTTGCGCTCCGATGTCTCCTGCACCATCTTCATCAGCGATCCGAAAGACTATCAGGGCGGCGAGTTGCTCATTCACCTAGGCACGGAAGCGGTCAGAGTCAAGGGTCAGGCGGGATCTGCTGTGTTCTATCCATCGACGACGGTGCATCAGGTCGTGCCGGTGAGCTCGGGCGAGCGAATAGTGATGATTACCTTCATCGAGAGCCAAATTTCCGATCAATTGCAAAGAGAACTGCTGTATTCCCTGGGAGAAGTACGCGCGCTCGAAGGCCTGAAAATGGAGTGGCAGAATCGCACGCAGATGGAGTTTGTGATCGCGAATTTACATCGTATGTGGTCCAGGTAGCGCCTCTTGCGCAGTTGTTGCGTCATAACAACGGGCATTTCGGCGGAAAAAAGTGACGTTTTTTTGGTCTGTGCCGCCCTGTTGGTGTTGCGACGACCTCGCAGCTGTAAATTTCTCACCTAAATTTGGCCCTGAAACGCAGTTTTGCACCACCAGCCGGCGATTTTCCATCCGACGCGACTTGGCAACACAATAACGGCGTGTTGTAATCGGTCCATAACTCGACGTGGCACTCGGGAGGCGACGCTTATAGATCGCCCGGCCACGCGAAGACGGGACTGAATCGAATTTAAGGAGCAATCAAGATGGGAAAGAATCGGATTTTGCAGCACGCGGTGCACGCCGTCCTCGCCGCAGCCGCAGCTAGTGCAGCTGTTCCTGCCGCTTACGCTCAAACCGCGCCGGCCGCGGCGGCCGCAGGGGCGTCAGACATTCAAGAAGTGGTCGTTACCGGAACACGCATTCAAAGTGCAAACCTGATATCCGCCAGTCCGATCACCACGGTCACAAATCTTGATATTCAACAGTCGGGCCTGACCCGCGTTGAAGACATCCTCAACAATCTGCCGCAGGTATTCGCCGGCCAGGGCAGCAACATGTCCAACGGCGCGGATGGCACCTCGACCCTGGATTTGCATGACTTGGGTCCGCAACGCACCCTGGTGCTGGTCAACGGCAAGCGGCTCGCACCCGGCGCACCGGACGGCCGCAACTTCACCGACATCAACCAGATTCCCGCCGAACTCATCGAAAGAGTCGACGTGCTGACTGGCGGTGCTTCCTCGACCTACGGCGCGGATGCCGTATCGGGCGTCGTGAACTTCATCATGAACACCCACTACGAAGGCGTGAAAATCGACGCCCAGTACGGCATGTTCAACCATAACAATCATGAAACTCTATATCAGAACATTGTGAGCGGAGCCGGTTTTCCTTCGCCCACCGGCAGCGTGGATTCCGGATTTCAGAAGAATTTCTCATTCATCGCCGGTTCGAATTTCGCGGACGGCGCGGGCAATGCCACGGTGTACGCGACCTACGACAAGCAGGCCGAGAACATCGGCGGCCAATTCGACTACAGCGCCTGCAGCCTTTCGCATGGCGCGACCGGTGCAGTCTGCGGCGGATCCGGCACGAATGCGGGCGGTACCATCATCGCCTACAACAGCGGTCCTGGGAAAGTGTTCCCGAATCAAACCGTTGATCCGAAGACCGGCCTTCTTCGTGCCGTCACGGCGGCTGACAGTTTCAATTTCGGCGCGCTGAACTTCTTCCAGCGCCCCGCCGAGCGCTGGACGGCCGGCTCCTTCATCAATGTGGACCTGAATGAGCACGCCAACGTGTACAACGAATTCATGTTCATGAGGAACGACACGACGGGAGGCATCGCACCGGGCGGCGACTTCGACAACAACCTACTTGGCGTGAATTGCGGGGCAGTCGGTCCCGGTTTGGCGGGTAACCCGCTGATCACGGCGCAGGAGCGTGGTGTTCTGTGCGACCCTGCCAATCTGGCCAAGCAGGGTCAGCCCGCCGGCGGAATTCTGAGCTACTACCTCGGGCGACGAAACGTCGAGGGCGGTCTGCGTTTGACGGACTTTACGAATACCGACTTCCACGAGGTTCTCGGCATCAAGGGCGATTTCTTGAGCGCTTGGAAGTACGACGCCTATGCTCAAGTTGGCATCACCGATCAGCAACAACTTAATACGAACAATTTTTCGGTGTCAAAACTCGCTTTGGCCGAAAACCCCGTGACGAACAGTTCGGGCAACATCGTCTGCGGACCCCCTGCGCCTGCGAGTTGCGTGCCTTACAATCCTTGGGTGCCGGGCGGCGTGACCGCGGCGGCGCTCAATTATTTAGAGGTTCCCTCGTTACAGCAGGGAAGTGCTCGGGAGTACGTCGCTCACGCGGACTTGACCGGGGATCTTGGCAAGTATGGCGTGCAGACGCCATGGGCCAAGAGCGGCCTGCAGGTCAATCTGGGCGCCGAATATCGTTCGGAAAGCGCCGTGTTACAGCCGGACGAAGAAAACCTATTGGGCGACATCGCGGGAGGCGCGGGAGCGTTACTGCCGCTGGCGGGTAATTTCCACGTCTCTGAAGTCTTCACTGAGTTCAACGCGCCCATCATGGACGAAATGCCGTTCGCGGAGCAGTTGACGATCAACGGCGGCTACCGGTATTCGAAGTACACCCTTGGCTTCTCTACCAATACTTACAAGATTGGTGCCGAATGGGCGCCCGTCAGGGACGTCCGCTTCCGTGCGAGCTATAACCAGGCGGTACGCGCACCCAATATTGCGGAGCTCTTTACCACCGCAAGCATAGGACCCGGCGGCAGCATCGACCCATGTTGGGGTCCGACGCCGACATTGACCGCGGCGCAGTGCGCTCGCACGGGAGTCACCGCGGCGCAATATGGCAACCTGGGCGTGAACCCGGCCAGTCAGTTCAATGTCCAGACGGGCGGCAACGCCAATCTGCACGCAGAAACGGCACATACCTGGTCGTACGGCGTGGTTTTCCAGCCTACGTTCCTGCCGAACTTCACTGCCACGCTTGACTACTACGACATCAGGATTACCGGCGCCATCGAGTCGCAATCTGGAGTCTCGATCATTACGAATTGCGCTTTGACGGGCAATCCGGAGCAATGCGGCGAGATTCACCGTAACCCCGCTAACGGCTCTCTATGGCTGACCAATGCTGGATACGTCGCTACGCTGTCGGCGAACAGCGGTTTGCTGGAGAACAAGGGTGTAGACATCAATCTGCACTATTCCCTGAACATGGAAGGGTTCGGCAAGCTGGTATTTAATTTGCAAGGCACGGATACCATCTCCAATATCACCCAGCCGCAGACCTCTGTGCCGGATCCCACGAGCGGGGCTCTGGTGGCCGGGGCGCAGTACAATTGCGCCGGCTTCGAAGGTGTGACCTGCACAAACCCGTTGCCACACTGGCGTCACGTCTTCAGTACGGATTGGGCGACGCCCTGGCAGGGTCTGGATCTGCACGCTCAGTGGCGTTATATCGGCGGCACCCAGGTTGATGCGCTGAACCAGAGCTCGCTGCTGTCTTCACCTTCAACGGTATATCCGGGCTACGATCATATCGCGAGCTACAGCTACCTCGATCTTTCTGCATCAGTGACGGTCGCTCAAAACGTTTCGGTCCGCGTCGGCGCCAACAACGTGCTGGACAAAGACCCGCCGATTATCCTGTCGGCAAATTGCCCGGTAGGTCCCTGCAACAACAACACTTGGACGCAGACCTACGATCCGACCGGTCGGTTCTTGTATGTGCATTTAGAGGCGAAGTTCTAAACGGAAGTGAAGTTCTAAACGCAAGTTTTGAAACTCAGACGGCGGGCTTTAAGCCCGCCGTTTTTTTATGGTGTACCCGGCACGGCGTACCACTCCTAGTCGACGCGGCTTACCCGGTGGCTGAGTTTTGTTGGAGTCAGCAATATGAACGAGCCGAGCGTCGCGCGTTTGATGGTCACCGAATCGCCGATCGACAGCAGCGGGTCCGGGTCATCCTGATATTCCCAAATCTGGCCATTGTCGAGCGTGACCTGGGTGCGATGGTTTGGCGAGCGGCCGAAGGCGGCGACCTTTGCGGTGATGGATTTGATTTCAGGAGGGGCGCCGGAGCTGGCGGCCTTTCGCACCTTGCTTCGGCCGAAGTCTTCTTCAGTGGGAGCCGCTGCCGGCGCGGGTGCCGCCGCAACAGACGCGGCAGGCGCTGGTGCGGCAGCCTCAGGCGAGGTGGCCGCACGTGAGGCGACCGAAGGTGAGGTGGCCGCAGGTGAGGCGGCTAGCGCCTTTGGCGCGGAAACGCGGCCCGCGAGCTTGTCATAGCAGGCGAGACGGTCGGCAGAGCTCGAAATGTCGATGCACGGCGCCAGCGCATTGCGCACATCGGTATCTTTGGCCGGCGCGCCGCCGGCAGCGCAGGCAGCCAGAATCGCCGTGCTTAGAGCGAGGCGTTTTGCATGTGTTGTGATCATGGCGAGACCTCCGCTTGATAGTAACTGCCTACCACCTCGGTGGCGGCGCGCACCATATCGCGTTCCGCCTCGCTCAAGTATGGATTCCAAATGTCGAATATAAGAATAGCGCGGGGTGCGTCGGAATTGTTCCACACTTCATGCTCGATGGTGTCGTCGAACACCCAGGCTTTTCCTACTTCGAACTCGCGCGTAGTGCCGCCGACGCGAAAGCCGCAATCCGGCGGAACGATCAGCGGCAGATGCACCGTCACACGAGTGTTGGTGACGCCGGTATGCGGCGGAATTTTCGTCGCAGGATCGAGGATGGAAAAGAACACCGTCGGTGCCCGGGCAGCCACCTCGCAACGCGGCACGTGCGCGAGCGCCGCCAGCGTCCGCGGGCAGCGCGCGATGTGCGAAGGCTCCGGCTTGCCCTGGTTCCATAGAAAATACGCGCTCCAGCGGCGCGAATGATTCAGCTCCTTCCACTGATCGATAGGCAGTCCGGCGGGGTAATCGATGTAAGGCTGCAGGCCTGCTCGGTCGGCGATCAGGACATTGGTCAACTCGGCGCGTATGTCATCGGTGGCCGCCTCGACCGCATCCAGCCACGGGAAATCGCCGCGCTCGAAGAATTCCAATGCCGGGATCTCGGGAAAGTACATGAACGTCGGGCGCGGAAAATAGGCGGAGCGCCGGCCGTTGAGCATCTCCAGGCACTTGTCCACCCTCGATTGCGTCTTGCCGCCGTGGCGCACACGGATCTCGACCAGCCTTTCCTCCAGGGCCGCGCTGAGCGCCAGTTGATGGGCGGCAACGACCTCTTTCGCGTGTTTGAGCATTTCCTGGACCGTCGGCGGCGCGACGGCATCCGGTGGAATGGTCAGCAGCGCATTTTGGTAGGCCCGCGCGGCGTTGCGGGTATCGCCGAGATCTTCCAATAGGCTTGCTTTCTGCAGCAGCGAAGCCAGATGACGCGGCTCGACGCTCAAGGCACGCTCCAGTGCTTCTCGTTCCTCTTGGCGCCGGCCGAGCATTCGCAAGCTGCCGGCAAGATTCGACCACACCTGCGCACGGCCCGGATCAGTCTGTGCGGACCGGCTGAACAGCGAGTAAGCTTTTTCGTATTCGCTGCGGCCCATCAGGAGTACTCCCAATTCGTTGAGCACGGCTGGATGGCCTGGCGCGCGCTCAGCGACCCGCACCAGCAGTTGCTCGGATTCGGCGTTGCGCCCCGCGGCCGACGCTTCCCGATAGGCCTGCAGTGAGCGGATGATGGTGGCCTCGTCCAACACCACCGGATTGGGCTGATTCATAGAGTGCTCCTCGACGGCCGTACCGCCGACCAAAGTCACGATTCTACCTGGCCCCATTCGCACCAGATTGACAAATGAGCCGACGCCACTTCATCGTAGGACATGGCTTCGGTTGCGGACGTAAATTTAAAACTGATGTCGGCGTCTGCGCTGCTGGACGCGGACCCGGCCGCCGCGGCGCGCGCAGCCGACGAGATTCTTAGCCATAGTCCGGACAACGCGGCAGCGAGCCTGCTGCTCGCCACTGCGGCCCGCAAACTGGGCAATACTGCGCTTGCGCTCGAGGTACTGGAAGCGTTGGCACGCTCGCAACCGGCGGCAGCTTTCATTCGGCTCGAATTGGCGCGCGCCTACTGCGAGGCTGGCCGGGCTGCCGAGTCGGTGGCCGCATTGCGCGAGGCCCTGTCGATCGAACCGGCACTGGCGGAGGGTTGGCGTGAACTCTCCTCGCAGCTCGCCGCTGCCGGCGATGCGCACGGCGCCGACGTGGCCTACGAGCGATACGCGGCCCTGACATCCCAGCCCTGGCAGCTGGCGGAACCCTCGGTCGCGCTCGCCGACGACCGAGTTGTCGCAGCCGAGGCCATGCTGCGGCGGATCTTGCGCGACACGCCCGAGGACGTGGCTGCGATGCGCATGCTCGCCGAAGCGCTGGCGCGGCGCGAAGCCTATGCTGAAGCCGAGAGACTGCTGCGCCAAGCACTCGAGCTGACACCCGGCTATTCGGCGGCTCGCCATGATCTTGCCTGTCTGTTGCTGAGCCAACAAAAGCCGGTTTATATCTTGCCTTTGGTCGAGCGTTTGTTGCGGCTCGATCCGAAGAACGCGGTTTACCGGCAGCTTTTGGCCTCGGTGTTCAGCATGACCGGGCAGCACGCGCAGGCCATCGAGACTTTGGGTGCGCTCGTCGCCGCGCCGAATGCCGGCTACGCAGAGTTGCTGAATTATGGCCACGAGCTCAAAGCGGCGGGACGATCGCAGGAGAGCATTGCTGCATATCGCAGCGCCATGGCCTTTGACCCTGCCAGGGGCGAAGCCTACTGGAGCCTGGCAAACCTCAAGACTTTTCGTTTCGACGCGGCCGAAATCGACGCCATGCGCTCGGCGTTGCAACGCGAGGATCTCAAGCCCCGTGATCGCGTGGATCTCGAGTTCTCCCTCGCCAAAGCGCTCGAGGACGAGTGCCGCTTCGCGGAATCCTTCGAACACTATGCCGCCGGCAATGCTCTGCGCCGCAAGGGGGTCAACTACGATGCCGGCAAGATCTCGTTGCATGTCCAGCGCTCCAAGGAGATCTACACGCCGCAGTTCTTCGCCGATCGTGCGCATTTCGGCTCTCAGGCAGAGGATCCGATTTTCGTCGTGGGGTTACCGCGCGCCGGCTCGACATTGCTGGAGCAGATACTGGCGAGTCATTCGCGGGTAGAAGGCACGCGCGAGCTGCCGGAGATGGTGGCGATTGCCCGCGGACTGGCGACGAAGAGCGGCGAGGCGGATGAGGGCCGAACTTTTGAGGCGCTGTGCTCGCTGGATGCCGCGCAAGTCGCCTCGCTGGCGGATCGATATCTCGCGGAGACGAGAATTTACCGCCGCGGCGAAGCGCCGCGATTCATCGACAAGATGCCGAACAATTTCCTGCACATCGGCCTGATCCACTTGATGTTTCCGCGTGCCGCGATCATCGATGCGCGTCGCCATCCGATCGGCGGTTGTTTCTCTGCCTTCAAGCAGCATTTCGCGTCGGGGCAACTTTTCACGTACGACCAAGTGGACTTGGCGCGCTTCTACCGTGACTACGTCGAGTTGATGGCGCATTACGATGCTGTGTTGCCGGGCCGGATTCATCGCGTCTACTACGAGCGGGTAGTCGCCGATCTGCCGCGCGAGGTGCATGGCTTGCTGGAATACTGCGGACTGCCATTCGAGGACCAGTGCCTGCGTTTCTATGAGACCCGCCGCGGTGTCCAAACAGCCAGTTCCGAACAGGTGCGCCAACCGATCTTTGCGGAGGGTGTGGATCAATGGCGCAATTTCGAGCCCTGGCTCGGACCCATGAAAGAGACCCTCGGCGACTTGGTCGAGCGCTATCCGGAAGCCTGACGCTCACTGAACTCGGCCGCCATCCCTGCCTGCCGTGCCAGGTTCACCGCATGCTAAAGTGGTGCGGCCTGCCGTCGACGCGCGCAAAGGGCCGGCGCAGTAAAAGAAAGCGTTAGGGATGCGGAGAGCAAACAAAGATGTTTCGACCGCCTGAGCTGATGATCATGTTTGCCGTGCCTTTCTCGTTCTCCGTACACCCGGAACAGCAACGGCTGAATGAGGCGCTCAAGCGCTACATCTTCAAGCACGAACAGGATGGCGGCGGATCCAACCCGCGACCGATCACTCAGCGCAACCGCGCGGTGTACGAAAGCCATTTCGATCTGTTTCGCGTGAACGATCCGGCGATTCAGGAGCTGAAGGCCTTTTGCTGGAATCAGCTCCTATCGTTGATAGCTGGATTGAACGGCTATGACTTAGCGACCGTCAATCGTTTGGAAATCTCCAATGACAGTTGGTTTCATGTTACTCGCCGCGGCGGCTTTTTCGGCCTGCACAATCATCCGAATGCTTCCTGGAGCGGCGTGTACTGCGTCGATCCGGGCAGGAGCGATCCGGGCAATGAGGGCAGCGGCCTGTTGAGCTTCGTCAGTCCGATGCTAATGAGCGGCATGCATCAGGACGCCGCCAACGTTAAAATGAAACGGCCGTATGCAACTGGAGTGGCGCAATTGACGCTCGTGCCGGGCCAGCTGGTGATGTTCCCCTCCTGGGTGCTGCATGACGTCAAGCCTTTCGAGGGCGAAGGCGAGCGCATCACCATTGCCTTCAACTGCTGGTTCAGATTGCCAGACCCTTAAAAGAAATGCCCCGGGGCGAACCCCGGGGCTCGATTGACAACCGAATCACATGTTGCGGCTAGGGGCCGCCGACAATTCTCAAGCTGACGCGACGGTTTGCCTGCCGTCCCTCTCGAGTGGCATTGGAGGCTATCGGCAGTTCTTGGCCGTAACCTTTGGCCGTCATAGAGTTAGTGACCCCATGCTCGCGCAGGTATTGCATGACGCTTTCCGCACGGCGCTGCGACAGCGCTTGGTTGTGCGGCTTGCTGCCGGTGCTGTCCGTGTGGCCGCGGACTTCAATGACCATCTGCGGATACCGCTTCAGCGTGGCAATGCCGTAATTCAAAGTCTCCACCGAGTCGGGCAACAGCTCCGCGGAGTCCGTCGTGAAGTGCACTCGATCTAGTTTGATCTCATCCTTGATGGTGCAGCCGACGGCGTCAACTCGGTCGCCCTTGGGCGTGTTCGGGCACTGATCAATCGAGTCCGGTACCCCGTCGCCATCGCTATCCAAAGGTGGCGGCGGTGGCGGTGGGGGAGGCGGTGGTGGCGGAGGCGGAGGCGGAGGCGGCGGCGGTGGAGGTGCCGCTGCGACCGGTGGCGGCGTCGGTGCGCCGAACATCAAATTCAATCCCATCGATACAATCACGTCGCCCGGATTGTGCGGGATGAATTCCGCGTTTGATATGAACTCCCTTCGGTACTTCGCTTCGGTCCTGAATTGAAGCCGCGTGGCGCCTGTCTGATCGCCCAGACCGATCAAGGCGCCGCCACCGGCTTCCGCCAGAAACTGAGTGTTGTTGGGGCCATGGCCTCCGACCTCGTCCGTCATTCGACCACCGCCGAGCAAGGCATAAGGGCGAATGACCGAAGTCATGGGCAGGAATTTGTACAAAACATCGAGGGATACTGCGTTCAGCTTTTCGCTGGCTCCTGAGCCGTCTATCTTGAAAGCATTCGGACTGACGTCCAGTTCCCCCGCAAAATTTCGTGCAAAGTTATAGCCAAGTCCGAGCTGGTAGTTTGCGCCATTGTTGGAAATCCGCTCGCGTTGCAAAAAAGTGTAATTGGCCATTCCGCTGATATAGACGGCCCCGGTATCGTCGTAGCCGTCAGCGATCGCCGCTCCGCCGCTCATCGCGCTTCCGCCGGCGGTAATCGTGGCTGCCAACACGCCATTTAAAATCACTCGCTTCATAAAACGCTCTCCCTGATAAGTTGCACGAAAGCAACATCACGCAATTTGCGTCCTGCCGCTTGTTTCACTGAGCGTTGTTTATGTACCACATGGATCTAAAAATCTGTAGGTGGATGCTCCGACTTGACGAAAGCCACTGGCCGACGGGCAGTAGGAGCGCTACTTAACGCAACTTAGGGGTCTTGAAGTTCTTCTGCGCAACGCCATCGCAGACTTTGATGCCGAGTCGCTCGCACATCGACCTTCGTGCTTGGCATCCTTAACGGCTGCGGTGCACTCGGTGCAGGCGGCCGGCAGGTGTGGTCAAAATAAACGAGCCCAGCGTTCCGCGCTTGACCGTCACGAGATCGCCATTCGCAAGCACAGGATCCGCACTATCGAGTTCCCACACCTGATTGCTGTCCAGCGTAACGGTGCTGCGGCCGCTGCTGCTAATGCCGATTGAGATCACCTTCCCGGTGATCAGCGACTCGACTCGCGGCGGGGCAGGATGCTCTTCGGTATAAAGTCCTAAGGATTGCTTGAGCGGCGGTGCCGCAGCGGCCGGCCGCTCGGCAACTTGGTCATAGCAGGCGAGCCGCTTCGAGGGTTCGTTGAACTCGGCGCACTGCTTGAGCACGCTCATGGGGACGGACGGTGGCGCCGCCTTAGAGCTGGCAAGCACGAGCATCCCGAAAGCGAGCAGTGTCGACACCATTGCCGCCCGCCGCGGCCGGCTCACGCCGTGCTCCGCTGAAACGACTCGCCCGCCGGGCACGGGACGGGATTGACGTTGCTCAAGAAACTCCCCTAAGGTGCTGCGGTTTCCGCGCATATATTCTAGCGCGGTTCCTCATTGGAGAGCGGCTTGGCTGGAATGATGGCGGTCGATGCGAGGTTGATGCGGGCGGCGATATTGTTGGAGACCGATCCCGCGGCCGCCGCACTCGAAGCGACCGAGATTCTCAAGGAGCATCCTGGACATTACGCGGCATTGTTGCTGCTCGGCACGGCGTGGCGCGGCGCCGGCAATCCGCAGGCAGCCGCATCATTCGCTGAGCTTGCGGCCGCACATCCGAACTCTGCGCCGATCCATCTCGAACTGGGCCGAACGCTTGCGATTCAGGGCGACAACGCTGACGCACTCAAGGCCCTGAAACGGGCGGTCGAATTGGAGCCAAACCTCGCGGAGGCTTGGCGCGAACTGGCCACTCTGCACGCGAAACACGGCGATACCGATGCGTGCGATGTCGCCTATGCGCATTTCACGCGACTGGCAACGCCTGAACAACATCTCGCCGAAGCACACACCGGGCTCGCAAATCATCGTCTCGGCGCCGCCGAAGCGTTGCTGCGGCGTCAGCTGGCGCAGAACCCGCAGGACCCCCAGGCATTGCGCATGCTCGCTGAAATCGCCGCCGAACATGAGAATTATGTCGAGGCCGAACAACTGTACGGGCTGAGCTTGGAGGCGGCGCCGGGCTATAGCCGCGCGCGCTTCGATCTGGCGCGCACACTACATGTGCAGCAAAAGGCGCAGCCCATGCTGCCGTTGCTAGAGCGTTTGCTGCGCTTGGAGCCGGCCAGTCTGGCCTATCGTTCACTGCAGGCTTCGGCATTCGGGTTGTTAGGGCACAACGAACGCGCGCGAAGAATTCTCGAAGCGCTTATCGTTGAGTTTCCGAACAACGAAGCGGTCTACATCCACTATGGCAATGCGCTGCGCACCGGCGGCTTTGCGGCAGAAGCCATCGCGGCATACCGCAAAGGTGCCGAGCTTCGCCCCAGTTACGGCGAAGCCTGGTTTTGCCTCTCGAATTTAAAGACCTTCCGATTCAAAGCGGAGGAAATACGCACGATGCGGGAGCAGGCGGACCGGCCCGACTTGAGCGACGAGGATCGCCTGCAATTGGATTTCGCGCTCGGCAAAGCGCTCGAAGATGCCGGCGAGTATGGCGCGTCGTTTCAACACTATGAACGCGGCAACGTGTTGCGCCGCCGCGCGGTGCTTTATGACGCCGATGTCAACACGCGTTTCATAGAGAGCGTAAAAAAAATGTACAGCGCGGATTTCTTTGCTGCCCGCGACGGCTCCGGATGCCAAGCGCCCGACCCGATCTTCATCGTCGGCCTGCCGCGCTCGGGCTCAACGCTGCTCGAACAGATTCTTGCCAGCCATTCGCAGGTCGAGGGCACCCGCGAGCTTCCCGACATCCAAGGATTCGCGTTGGAGCTCGGCATCAGGGAGTCACGCATCGAATCACCGCAGTTTGCGCACTCGGTGGATGCTCTCACGCGCGACGAGCTCCAGGCGCTCGGCCAGAGATATCTCGATCAGACGCGGCCCAGCCGCGTTGCCGGGAAGCCCTATTTCATCGACAAAACGCCAAGCAATTTTTTCCACGTCGGTCTAATTCGTCTGATTCTCCCCAATGCGCGCATCATTGATGCCAGGCGGTCGGCGCTTGCCTGCTGCTTCTCCAACTTCAAGCAACATTTCCAAGCCGGTGTCTGGTTCTCCTACAACCTCGATGACATCGGCCGCTTCTACCGCAGCTATGTTCGACTGATGACGCACTACGACAGCGTTTTACCCGGGCGCGTACATCGCGTCCACTACGAACGCTTGGTCAGCGACCTTTCCGGCGAGGTTCGCAGGCTGCTTGAATACTGTGGCCTACCTTTCGAGGAGCAATGCTTGCGTTTCCATGAAACTCAGCGTGTGGTACAGACCGCAAGTTCAGAACAGGTGCGAACGCCGCTATTTGCCGAAGGCGTGGATCAGTGGCGCAATTTCGAACCCTGGCTGGGCGAACTGAAACGGGCGCTAGGCGATCTCATCCCGCAAGATTCCGCGGCGTCGCCGGGCCAGCATTGCTAGTTGATAATGCGCCCCCGAGCAGGCGGTAGGGGAAGTACTCATAGTTTCTTGAAATTTTTGTGTAAGACCTTATCGCCGACCTTGATCCCGAACTGTTCGCACGCGCCGCCCTTTAGTTCGAGCACGGCAAATTCCGGTGTCGGCGGTCCGATGATGGCCTCGGACTTAGGCGTGGCGCGCTGCGCAATGTAGTCGATCTTGCCTTGCGCATTCAGGAATAAAAGATCGAGAGAGACGTACGTGTTCTTCATCCACATGCTGACCTGGTGATTTTCCGGAAACATGAACAGCATGCCCGTGTGCTCATCCATTTCGCGGATGAACATCAGTCCCTGCTCTTCGCGCTTCTGCGTGTCGGCCTCCCAAATCTTGAAATTCACCACCTTGCCGGAACCGGTGCGAATCGCGAGCAAGCTTTGCGGAAACGCCGACAGCGGCTCTGGTGCCGCGCCTTGCGGCAGCGCTACATTTGCGGCGGCCATTAGAAAACCGGCGGCTAACAAGGAGCGCGCCGCCAAAAGTCTTTTTTGCCAAAATTCCATCATAGTGTTTCCGTGGATGTTGCTTGCGTGGATGTCGTTTCTGTGGCGAAGTTGACGGGCCCCGCGAATTCGAAGGTGCTCACGAGCACATTGCCTTTGCCGCGTACCGCGTGCGCAGGCTGCGTGCAGAAGCCGCGAGCCTCGATGCGGTAGGAACCTGCCGCGTTCAAGGGGCGTTGGGTCAGGGAATCCACGGTGCATCGGGAATCGCCCAGGGTGCCATAGATATGGCTGGTGCCTTGCACGATGACAGTCAAATTCGCTTTGACCTCGCGCGCCGACTCACCCTGTTTGACTCCTGTCAAACCGAACACCAGCAGCAGGTTCGGCGCTGCTCCCGCGGTACGCTGAAAACTCAACCGCACACCCGGCGGTTTTTCGCGAGATTCGCCCTCGCAGCGCGTGCCGCTGTTGGGCCAGTCAAGATGCGCATCCACCGCGCCGCCAAGAGTTGCACGCAGGTAGCCGTCACCCGATTCAAGGCATTCGGGCGTCTGCGTTTTGCCAGGTGCATCCGGTGTGGCGGCCGTACTGAGCGCCACGGCGGCCCAAAGCGCAGCGAACGTCAAAGCTTGTCTGCGGAAAATCGGTATCATTTCTCCTATGGTGCCACGCCTGCTGCAGATTTTCGCCCTGACTCTCACCTTGAGCGCTTGTTCGCTGATGGCGCCCAAATTCAACCGGCCCAATGTTACGGTGATCGGCATTGAGTTGCGCGGCGGGAATCTGCTGCAACAAAATTTCGCGGTCAAGCTCAACATTGAGAATCCCAATGACCGCGCGTTGCCGGTGCACGGGTTGCATGCGGAACTGAATGTGGGGGGCGAGCAGATCGCGAGCGGCGTCAGCGACCGTGCCGTCGTGATTCCCGCCTTCGGTGAATCCGAATTCAACCTGACGATTACCGCCAACCTTGCGTTGGCCTTGCTCAAACTCGCCGACAGGGCCAATCAGCACGCGGACTCGATTGACTATGACCTTACCGGCGCAGCCAGCATCGATCTACCGTTTCTGCGAAATCTGCCATTTCATCAGACCGGCACCCTGAAACTCCCCGCCGGCCAGTAACTCGTTGAAATAAGTAACTTTTTAGCACAAAACGACGCACTCTGAAGCGCCGAGGTCTGCTAAACTGAGTCTACGATGCCGACGGATTTTTTGACCGTTCTCTCCGAATTTCAGGAGCGGAACATTCGCTATGTCCTGGTCGGCGGCCTTGCGGTACTGCTGCATGGTATCGACCGGTTGACCGCAGACATCGACCTGGTAATAGATCTTGCTCCGGAACAGGCAACAAAGGCCGTCGAAACTCTGCTCGAGCTGGGCTTCAAGGCCAACGCACCCGTCGATGCCCGTCAATTCGCCGACGCAGCGGTGCGGCAACGATGGCGAAGGGAATCCGGCATGCTGGTCCTGAGCTTTTGGGATCCGCAGAATAGACGCCCAACAGTCGACCTGTTCGCAGAGTATCCGATGGATTTTGAATCTCTATACCAGGATTCGCTGTTGCTGCCGTTGGCGACGGCCGACGTGCGCGTTGCAAGCGTTGCGCATTTGATTGCTATCAAGCGGGCCGCCGGCCGACCAAAGGATCTCGACGACGCCGATCGCCTGGCTGAGCTGTATGAGGATAAAAAATAACCGTGAGCCAGACCGAATTTAAGCCGCCGCCAAATTTTGGTAGTTGGGAGGATGCGGAGAAACTGCGCAAGTGGGCGTTCCGGCAGAGGACGCCGCAGCAGCGGCTAGAATGGCTGGTGCAGGCGTTGACGATCGCCTATCAGTGCGGCGCTCTCAAACCGCAGGCGGCGGAAACCGGAATACCGGCGAAGGCGACGCCGTGACGGAATCTCGCGCCTCCGCCTGGTCGTGTGCCTGACATGGCCGCCTCGCCTTACGAACAATTGGAACAAGAGTTTCGCCGCCTGCATGCATTTCGCGGCGCGCTATCGTTGCTGCGCTGGGACGCTGCGGTGATGATGCCGCGCGGCAGCGCCGATGTGCGAGGCGAGCAATTGGCGGCTCTGGAGACCGAGCACCATGCATTGCTGACCACCCCAAAAGTGGCCCGGCTGCTCGAGCGGGCCGAGGCCGGGGCCTCGCAAATGGAGGACTGGCCGCTCGCCAACTTGCGCGAGATGCGTAGGCAGCGCGACCACGCCATTGCAACTCCGCCGTCACTGATTTCGCGTCTCGCCAAAGCCACGGCCCGCGCCGAAGTTTTTTGGGTCGAGGCCAAGAAGGCAAACGACTTCAAATTGCTTGCGCCGCATTTGGAAGAGGTGGTCCATCTGGTGCGCGATAAGGCTGCGTTGCTCGGCCAGGCACGCGGCCTGGCTCCGTACGACGCGTTGGTCGACGGCTTTACTCCCGGTATTTCGGCAGCCGACATCGATACCATATTCAAGGCGCTGTCGCGCAAGCTGCCGGGCCTCATCAACCAGGCCATCGAAGTTCAGGCGGCGCATGCGCCCACGCCTCTCAACGGCAAATTCAGCGCCTCGCGGCAACGATCGTTGGCCGTCGAGGTGCTCAAGGCGTTGGGTTTCCCGTTCGATCGCGGCCGGCTCGATGAGAGCGAGCATCCCTTCACCGAAGGTGTTCCGGGCGACATCCGGGTGACCACGCGGTTCGATTCCATCGATCCTTTCTCCGGACTTCTCGGCGCGGTGCACGAGACCGGCCATGCGATGTACGACTTGGGCCTGCCGCTCAAGTGGCGCGATCAGCCGGTCGGCCGGGATCGCGGGCTGGCGCTCGAAGAGAGCCAGTCACTCTTGTTCGAAATGAATTTGTGCCGCAGCCGCTCCTTCGTAAAGTACTTACGGCCGCTGCTGGAAAAATATTTGCAGGTCAGCGGCCCGGAATGGGAAGAAGCCAACCTGTATCGCTTGCTGATCCGTGTGCGCCGCAGCTGTATCCGTATGGATGCCGACGAGCTGACCTATCCGGTGCACATCATGCTGCGCTACGACTTGGAAAAGAAAATGCTCGAAGGCTCATTGCCGGTAGCCGACCTTCCGGAAGCCTGGAATGCCAACCTTGAACAACGCCTGAACATTCGACCTCCCAATGACGTCGAGGGCTGCTTGCAAGACATTCACTGGGCCGTCGGTCACTTCGGCTACTTTCCCTCCTACGCCTTGGGAGCCGTGATCGCAGGCCAGCTCAACGAAGCCATGCGAGCTGCGCGTCCGGGACTCGACGAGGAAATCGCCGCCGGTCAGTTCGGCGGCGTCATGGAATGGCTGCGGGACAATGTGCATGGCATCGGCGCACGACTGCCGGTGCAGGAACTCATCAAGCAGGCAACGGGTAAGCCGCTGACCGCAGCCGCTTATCTAAGATACTTGGAAGCCAAGTATTTGGAAGTGCCGTGAGCAATACATCGCCGTGAGCAATACCTTCAAAAAACTGCAGGCGCAGTTGCGCGGTTCGGTTGGCAAAGCCATCGGCGATTACGCCATGATCAACCATGGCGATCATGTGATGGTGTGTTTGTCCGGCGGAAAGGATTCCTACACTTTGCTCGACATGCTGTTGAGCTTGCAGCGCAGCGCGCCCGTGAGCTTTGAGATCACAGCGGTCAATCTCGATCAGAAGCAGCCGGGCTTCCCGGTCGATGTGCTGCCTAATTACTTGGAAAGTCTCGGCGTGCGCCACCGCATCATCGAGCAGAACACCTATGCGGTGGTCAAACGCGTCATTCCCGACGGCAAAACGATGTGCGGGCTGTGCTCCAGGCTGCGGCGCGGTGCGCTGTATCGATACGCCGCGGAAAACGGCATCACCAAGATCGCGCTCGGACACCATCGCGACGACATTGTCGAGACGCTGTTCCTGAACATGTTTTTCGGCGGCAAATTAAAAGCCATGCCGCCGAAATTGCTCAGCGAGAATCGGCGCCACATCGTGATTCGGCCACTATGCTATGTGCCGGAAAGACTGATCGCCCGTTATGCGACGGCCCGCGCGTTTCCCATCATCCCCTGCACACTGTGCGGTTCCCAGCCCAATATGCAGCGCATGGCGGTTAAGAACATGCTGCTTAAGTGGGAACAGGAGTTTCCCGGCCGTATCGAAGCGATTTTCTCCAGCATTTGCAACGTGTCTGGCTCGCAGCTCGCCGACCTCAAGCTGTTCGACTTCGTTGGCCTCGAGGGACGCCGCCGCATCGAGGCAATGAGCGAAGCGGATGAGGAGCAACTCGCGGCAGAGCTCGAGATGGGGCTACCTTAAGATGAGCCTCAAGCGACGGTCTCGAACGCGACCCGTTGCCTGGGAAAGGCTGTCGGACGATCAGTTGTTGAGTCTGCGATTCTGCGACCTGAAGTTAAGTATTGCAGGCACCGCGTTGCAGGACGCCATCGAGCGGCTATATGGGGAATTATCAATGCGGGGCATGCGCTTTCGCCCGCATTGCTGGTTGGCTCAGGAGTGGTTCTCGCCCGATGGCATTCCCGGCATCGCCATCCCCTTCTATCTTGCCCACCAGCGGCTGATCAGCCTCGAGCGTCGATTCATGCGCGAGGTGGAGGGCGGCAATCGCAACTGGCTCATGCGTATCCTGCGCCACGAAGCCGGGCATGCCGTTGACTCTGCTTACCGTCTGCGCCGACTCAAGTCCTGGCGCGAGGCATTCGGACCCGCCTCGCTTCCCTATCCCGACACCTACCGGCCGCGTCCGGGCAGCCGCCGCTTCGTGCAACATCTGGGGGCCTGGTACGCCCAGGCACATCCCACCGAAGACTTCGCCGAGACCTTTGCCGTCTGGCTCAAGCCGCATTCGCCGTGGCGGCGCGAGTATGTCGGTTGGCCGGCCTACGCAAAGCTTCAATACATCGATGAGCTCGTCCGGGAAATCGGCGAACAGAAACCGCCGATTGCCAACCGCAGCACCATTGAGGATGTGACGCACGAGACCAGCACGCTGCGCGAACACTACGAGCAGAAGCTTGCGCGCTATCGGCTGCCGCGCCGCTCGGGCGCCGACGAACTCCTCCTCAAGGTTTTTACGACTGTTCCCCGCAGTCGCGCGACGGCGAAGGCGGCCAGCGTGTTGCGCGAAATGCGCACGCCGCTGCGCCGGCAGATTCAGCGCTCCGGAGCGTTCAGCGAGTATCTGGTGCATCAGGTGCTGCGCCTGATGATCGTGCGTTGCGAGGCGCTGAACCTATACGTCCGCGGTTCACGGCGCGAGCTCAAGGGGCAGCTGTTGTGGGTCGTGGCGCGATTGGCCGAATCATACGAAGAACGCAAGTTGCCGCGGGTCGCATTGTGAGGGCAGCGCCGTGAAGAAGGTGCGCGCCTTGGTATTGGTGCATTCCACACTGGTGCCGCCGGATTCGCTGAAAGGCTCGACCGAGAAGGAAATCGAAGAGTGGCGCACCGAATACGATGTGATTTCGCATCTGAAGAAGGCCGGCCATGAAGTCATGCCGCTGGGATTGAGCGACAGCCTCTCGGAATTGCGCCGCGCCATCACTGAGTGGAAGCCGAGCGTCGTTTTCAACTTGCTGGAGGAGTTCGACGGCATCGTTACTTACGATCAGCACGTCGTGGCATTTCTCGAGCTCATGCACCAGCCCTACACGGGCTGCAATCCGCGCGGCATGCTGTTGTCGCGCGACAAAGTGCTCTCGAAGCAGTTGCTGTCTTATCACCGTGTACCGACGCCGCAATTCATGGTGTTTCCGCGCGGCAAGAATGCTCGCATTCCGAAGAACCTGCGCTTCCCGCTGTTCGTGAAATCTTCGACCGAAGATGCCTCGTTGGGTATCGCGCAGGCATCCGTCGTCACTGACCCGAAGCAGCTCACGGAACGCATCGCCTTCATCCACGAGCAGACGAATTCCGACGCACTGGTCGAGGAATACATCGAGGGACGCGAGCTGTACGTAGGGGTAATGGGCAACGATCGGCTCAAAGTTTTGCCGGTGTGGGAAATGACCTTCGGTTCCTTGCCCGAGAATCTGCCGGCAATCGCAACGCGCAAGGTCAAGTGGGATCGCGTCTATCAACAGCGTTACGGCATCACCACGGCTGCCGCCGAGGAGTTGCCTGAGGGCACGGTTGCGCGCCTGGAGCAATTGTCGAAGCGCATTTTTCGTGCGCTGCATTTGACCGGCTACGCGCGCATGGACTTTCGCTTGAGGGCGGATGGCGAATTGTTCGTGCTCGAGGCGAACGCCAACCCGAATATCTCAGCCGCGGAAGATTTCTCCGCCTCCGCCCTCAAAGCAGGCATGAACTACGACGAGTTGCTGCACCGGATCATGCAGTTGGGTGAGAACTATCCCGCGGCGTGGCGCGCGGCGGAGCCGTAAGAGCCGAACGCTGTTAAGGGCGCGTCCAGCGGTTTAGCCACGCCAGCACGGTGTCGTACCATTCGATGCTGTCGGCCGGCTTCAAGACCCAGTGATTTTCGTTCGGAAAATACAGCAGTTCGCTCGGGATGGCGCGGCGTTGTAGTGCGGTAAACACCGACAGACCCTGCGAATCCGGTACGCGGTAGTCCTGTTGGCCGTGAATCACCAGCGTCGGCGTCTTCCAGTCGGCGACGTGGTCGATAGGATTGAACTTTGCGTACCCGCCCGGGTTTTGATACTCGGGACCGGAGAACTCGTGCTCAGGAAACCAGAGCTCCTCCGTGGAGTAATACATGGTGCGATTGTCGAAGATACCGTCGTGGCTCACCAAGCACTTGAAGCCATCCGGCCATGAACCCAGGATCCAGTTGATCATGAAGCCCCCATAGGAGCCGCCCAGCGCGCACATATGGTCTGCGTCGAGCCAAGAGTTGGCCTTGAGTGCCGCACCCAAGCCAAGCTTCAGATCCTCGAGCGGCTTGCCGCCCCAATCGCCGCTGATGGAATCGGTAAACGCCTGGCCGTAACCGGTGGAGCCGTGAAAATCGACCATGACCACCGCGAAGCCGGCGCCTGCAAATGCTTGCGGATTCCAGCGCCAACTCCAGGCATTGCCGAAACTGCCCTGCGGACCGCCGTGAATCAGAAATGCCACCGGATACTTGCGGTCCGGTTTGAAATCCACCGGCTTGATCACGTAGCCGAATACATTTTCATTGTTCCAGCCGGAAAAGCTAAATTGCTGATATTCGCCCAATTTGCGCTGCTCCATCAGCGGCTGATTCAAGCGGGTCCACTGCGTGGGCTTTCCTCCGGTGAAGCTGACCGAATACAAGTCCGCAGGGGCACCCAAGTTGCTGGCCGTATAAAACACCTTCGAGTTGCCGACACTAAATCCTTCGACTTCACCTGCGCCGGTGATGGCCGATGCTCGGCCTGTCGCGACATCGACCGCCCATAACGGACGTTGACCCAAATGATCCGCCGTCGCGAATAGCGTCTTGCCGTCTCGAGACCAGGAAAAGCTGCTGATCGATCGATCCCAATTCTGCGTGAGCGCTCGTTTGACGCCCGTCTGCAGATTGAGCAGGACCAAGTGGAATCTATCGGCCTCGAAACCAGGTCGATCCATCGCAACATACGCAAGCTGCGAGCCATCCGGAGAGAATGCGGGTTGTCCGTCCGAGGCTTTGTTGTCGGCCGTGAGATTTTTCGGCGGGGCGCTGCCGTCGGCGGCGACCGAATAGACATCAAAGTTCGTCGACCAGGCTTCGCCCGCCACGCTGCGTACGGAGAAGGCCACGGACGTGCCGTCCGGATTGAAGGCATAGTCTTCTCGGCCGCCGAAGGGTTTGCCCGGCACATCGCCGATGCCGCCGGTCAGATTCACCGGCGTGCCAAGAGCCACGCCGCTGTCGTTCAACGCCAGGGCAAACACCTGGGAGCGCCGTCCGTCGCTCCAGGCGTCCCAGTGTCTGACGAACAGTTGTGTATGCAGGACGCCTGTAGCGGGCGAGTGCGCCGCGCTGTCGAGGCGCTTTTTGCTGCACGCAAGGTCCGCACAATCCAGGAAAACATCGACGCTCACCAATATTCGATCGCCCTTGGGCGATACCCGAAAGCTGCCGACATCGAGCGGTAGATTGGTCACTTGAGTAGAGTCAGCCACCGGCGTATCGCCGCGAGGACCCGTTCCGTTGGAGTTCACCCGCCAGACCTGGGTTGAGCCGCTGCGATTGGACAAAAAGTAAATGAACTTGCCGTCCTTGCTCCATTCAGGATTGTTGGAATTCGGACCACCGTCCGTCAGACGCAGCGGGGTGGCGTTGCGCTTGCTGGTGTCGAGCATCCAAATGCCGGTGCGGCCTTTGTTGGCCTCCATGTCGGTGGTGCGCTCGGTATAGACCACGTGCTTGCCGTTCGGGGCGACGGCAACGTCCGAGATGCGTTCCATGCGAACCATGTCTTGGACGGAAAAAGGTTGCGAGGGCTCCGTTGGGGCGGTGGCCGCGCTGGACGCGCCGGCGACGCACACGAGGCTTAAGGCTAAGTTGACGCGTACGGCGACCATGGTTGCTCTCTTAGAGGAGGTACTCGCAGATTATACTCGCACGGACTGTCAGGCGCCGATCCGGTCGACGTCGGGCAGTGGGTGGCCTTCTTTCGATGCTGCGTCTTGCCAGTCGCGCAGGTCGGAATCCTGCAGTGCATGATTCAAGTACGCTTGCGATGCCTGGCTCAAGACTGCACCGTAGGTCTGAAAGCGAAAAAACACCGGCGCGAACATCGCATCGGCAATGCTGAAATCGCCGAACAGCCAGCGGCCGGCGCCGCCATGCTCCTCGCGACATCCTGACCAGATCGCATCGATCCGTGCAACGTCGGCGTGCAACTCGGGCGTTTGCGGCACACGCCGATCTCTCGCGCGTACGTTCATCGGACACTCAATGCGCAAAGCCTGAAAGCCAGAGTGCATTTCCGCGGCGACTGAACGCGCACGCGCGCGCGCCGTGCGATCGCCGGGCAGGCCGCGGCCGGTCGATTCGGCGGCATATTCGCAGATTGCGAGTGAATCCCAGATTTTGACGCCGTCGTCGATGAGCAACGGAACGCGACGCGACGGCGACAATGCCGCGATCTGCGCCTGATAACCGCCGGCGTCGAAGTGAACGATTTGCTCCGTGAATTCGAAGCCCGCTTTGCGCAAAAATACCCAGGGCCGCAGCGACCAGCTGGAGTAGTTCTTGCTGCCGATCAGTAGAGTGCTCACGGCACGATTCTATCAGGGTTAAAATTCATCGAATGAACGATCCGTTGGTTTTGAGCTTTGATCTGGACGATACCCTATGGCCGGTCGAACCTGTGATCCTCGCCGCAGAAGCCGCCATGCTGGCGTGGCTGCGGCGACAGCATCCGCTGGTGATGCACGGGCAAGATCGTGAATCGCTGCGCGCGATGCGGGTGCGCATCGCGGCGCAATTCCCCGAGCGCAGTCACGACATGACATTCCTGCGCCATCGCGCCTTGTCGGAAATGTTCGTGGCGGCGGGACACTCCGCGAGTCACGCCGATGAGGCATTCGAGGTGTTCTATGCCGCTCGCAATCGAGTGAAGCTCTACGACGAGGTTGAGGACTCGCTCAAGCGCTTGAGCGCGCGCTACCGGTTGTTTGCCATCAGTAACGGCAATGCCGATCTCAAGCGCTGCGGAATCGCGCATTGGTTCGAAGGCCACGTCACCGCGATTTCCGCCGGCGCCGCCAAGCCCGACATTCGCATCTTCACCCGCTTACTCGACGTCGCGCGCGTCGAGGCCCGGCAGGTGCTGCACGTCGGCGATGACCCGCATCTCGATGTCATCGGCGCGACCAATGCGGGGATGCAGGCGGCGTGGCTGAATCGCGACTTCAAGTCCTGGCCGGCGCAACTGCCGCCTCCTCCGCGCACCATCTTGTCGCTGGAAGAAATTACATAGCGCCACATCAGTGCACATAATCCGTTAGCAGCCTACGCGTGCGACTGCTGATGGAGAAGTGCCTGTAAATATAGGCATTTTCTGACTGCAGTTCGCGCTTTTTGCATTCACTTCGGCGTAGCGTAGTCGATAGGATGGTGTCAGTCCGAAAAAAGGATGCCATATGCAAGCGACGACGGCAGGAAATCTGGTTGCAGTGAGTTCGCTGCGCGAATTTTTTCGTGACGCGTTTCACACCGCAAGCGCGCACCAACATCTGGACATCGACGAGCAGGCCGAGCAGTACGTCGTCAATCTGCTCACGATGTTTTCGCGGGCCGACGCGCTGTACGAGCGCACTCCGGATGGCCTGCGCATCAAGCCGCTGGCGCACATGCTCGCCGATGCGCTTGAAGCGCCGAGCGCGAGCGCGCGGCACCGCGGGCTACAGCGTCTCGGCGATGTTTCGCTTTTCATCGCGGGATTCTTCGCGCGCAGTTTCGCGCGCAAGCTGATCGACATCGACTATCACATCGCCATGGGCGGAAACGCCTACAGCTCTCTGGCCGATACCATGCCGCGCACCCTGTCGGGACGCTGTGTCGCGGCCGTCTATGCGCAGCTGGCGCGGAAATTTCAAGGCCTGGTTGATGCGCTGAATGAAGTGAGCGACATGTCCTATCGGTACACAGACGCGGACATCCTGCGCCTCTACGAAATGTGGATGAAAACCGGCAGCCCACGGGCGCGCGAATTGCTGCACCAATTGGGCGTGCAGCCGGTCACGGCGGCGGGCGCGCGCCGCGAGCACTAGGAGTTCTACGCGTGGTGTTACGCGGACTGCAGACCCTGTTGGGGCGCCTGTACGATGTTGACCTGCCGTACGATGTGTACGATTTTCTCATCACAGACCGACGCGACGTCGACGCCGCGACAAATGATAATCGCGCGCTGGACGAAGAATTGCTGCTGGCGGAGACGACGGATGGGGCCGCCGCCGGTGTGGCGCTGTATCTTGACCCGGAACTGCTAAGGCGCTTGGAGGCGGCGGATCCGCATGATGCGCTGACCGAACACAACCTGGCGGACTACTGCACGGCGCTCGAAGGCGTGAGCCATTTCGTCTATTCGACTTGGGGCTTGCAACGCGACTTGCCGGTGTCGCTGCTGGAACTCGAAACGCAGGCCGAGGTGGACAAATACGCGGTCACGGTTTTTCTGCTGGCCGGGCAACAGGGTGGCGGCTCCTACCCGGCGCATGTGCATGCGCGGCTGTTTGACCGGGTCAGTTTCGATGCGCGGCTTGAGCCGGATCAATTTGAACGCTACCGCACCGCGCACGCTCTCGCGGCGCGTTATTGCCGGCACTTGGAGCGGCGTTTCGTGAACCGGGGAACGCCTAAAATCGAAGCGATGGTGCGTGAGCTGCGCAGTTTCTTTCGCCTCAGACACTCCGCCAAGCTGCGCCACGCGCTGGCTTAGGGGGATAGGAAGCGTCTAGGCACCGAAGAACAGTGCCTAGACGCTTCCTATCCCCCTAGAGCTTGCATGCGGGACGCTCAACTTCACAAGTGTTGGAGGATGAGTTTCGAATGGCTACCATTGGTCGGGTGGCCTCATGCGCACTCGAAGGCCGGAAAATCAGGTGTCGAACACCCGGGTAGCGTCGGCATGTGATATTGAACGGCTCGAGCCACGCAACCGATCAAAATCACTGGGCCGCTTGCGCTCACTCTTGAGGTTCTTCATCCTTATTTGAATCAGCCTGCTTTTTCAATTTCAACCATTCGCTCAACTTGCGCAGGTCCTTCTTCGCCGGAGGCGGCTTCTTCCCAAGCTTGCCACTGTCGTAGGGGTCGTAGCCCTTTTTTGTGCCCAGCGGGTTTGAACGTACGGTCTCGAAAGGCGTCGGCGCGTCATCGGCAATCGATAAGGCCGGATGCTCGAGCTTTTGCAGCCGTTGCGTCGAGACCTCTGCCCCAAAGGCGCCGGTCTCTACTTGCCACTCCCACACGGCATTGCCGCGCTCGTCGAATTTGACGCGCCCAGTGGATTTGTCGCCGCTCCCAACCTTTGGGGACGGTTCATTGGGCGCGCCGGGGGCGGCCTTGGCCATTGGTTTTGACTTCTCGTTGCTCACGATACCTTTTTAGGCGAAGCAGGGGTTAAGTCAAGCCAGAGGCTTCTAAAAGCGGCGCAAAGTCACATTTAAGAGCGGCGCGAAGTCACATTTGCAGCTGATATTGGGCCCGCCACAGCGCCATGGCCGTTTTGCCGTCGTTCCAATCACCGTTGAGAACATGGCTGATTGCTTGATCCAGGGGCAGCCACTTGAGATCCAGTTCCTCGTCCGCATCCGGGCTGGCCGCGCCAACCTCAAGATCGCGCGCCAGATACAAGTGAATCAACTCGGTGAAGATGGCCGGGGCCGGAATGTAGAGCCCCAGAGAAGTCCAGGTATTGGCCGACACACCGGTTTCCTCCTTGAGTTCGCGCACGGCGCAAACATCCGGTCGCTCACCGGCATCCAGTTTCCCCGCAGGAATCTCCCACAGAAAGTCTTCTACGCCATGCCGATATTGACGAACTACGCAAACCCGATTGGCGCCGTCGACGGCAACCACGGCTGCCGCGCCCGGGTGGCGCACGTAATCGTTGTCGTACTCACGGCCGTTCGCATAGCGCAGGCGCTCGGTTGAGACTTGGATGACGCGGCCGTTGTGCGCCGGGATGCTGGCGACAACCCGAGGTTTCTGCATGAATTGCTTCCGATAAGCCAAAAGATTGAGGGAATCATCGCCGAAAGTCGCGCAACTGTGTGATCTGTCTCCTCGCGTGATGCCGGCCGAAGCGCGATGCTCCGTGTGGTTTACTTAAGTTGCGTCTGAATCTGGATATACGTACAGTACTGCACGCCCATGATGAAAGTGAAAGCAAACGCATTTGACGCGCTGAATCCAGCTCAGCGCCGCGCTGCGACGTTTGGCACAGTCGTTCCGGAGAAGGGCATAAGCGCCGGTCCGTTGCTCATTTTGGCCGGTGCCGGAACCGGCAAAACCAACACCCTGGCGCATCGAACCGCTCATCTCGTTCTGAACGGCACCGATCCCTCGCGCATCATGATGCTGACGTTCACGCGCCGCGCGGCGCAGGAAATGATCAAGCGCACGCAGACCATCGTCACGGAAGTGATGTCAGACCGCGGCAAGGGCGGCGATCGCAGCGTCGTGTCCCGTTTGACTTGGGGCGGCACCTTTCATTCCGTGGGCAGCCGCATTTTGCGGCTCTATGCCAAGCATCTTGGGCTTGATCCGAATTTCACCGTGCTGGATCGCTCCGATGCCGCGGATCTCATGGATGTAATTCGCACCGAATTAGGCTATTCCGGCAGGCCGAAGCGTTTCCCGCGCAAGGATACCTGTCTCGCGATTTATTCGTATCGGGTCAACACCCGGCTGTCGCTCAAGCAGACTCTCGAGGAGCAATTCCCGTGGTGCCTCGAATGGGAGGCGGACCTGACCAAGCTGTATCGCGAATACGTCGGCCGCAAGCAAAAAAATCGTGGCTTGGATTTCGATGACCTGCTGCTGTACTGGCAGGTGATGATGCAAACGCCCGCATTGGCGCAGAGCCTGTCCAAAAATTTCGATCACGTGCTGGTCGATGAATATCAGGACACCAGCAGCCTGCAGGGTGACATCATTCACGCGCTCAAGCCCGACGGCAAGGGCATCACCGTGGTCGGCGATGATGCTCAGGCCATTTATTCATTCCGGGCCGCCGCCGTGGAGAACATTCTCGGCTTCGCGGAACGGTACAAGCCGAAGGCCGATGTCGTCGTGTTGGCACAGAATTATCGGTCGACCCAGCAGGTACTGGACACCGCCAATGCGCTGATGGCCGATGGTTCCCGCCAGCATCGCAAAACATTGCTCGGCACGCGCCAGTCGCCGCAGAAGCCCTTTTATGTGGCATTGGACGACGCGCAGGCTCAAGCCGAATACATCTGCGGCAAGATTTTGCATACTCGCGAAGTCGGCGGTTCCTTGAAACGGCACGCGATTCTGTTCCGCAGCTCGCACCACAGCGATGTGCTGGAGGTCGAACTCGCCAAGAAGAACATTCCCTTCGTGAAATACGGCGGACTCAAATTTCTGGAAGCGGCGCATGTGAAAGACATGATGTCGGTGCTGCGTTGGGCCGACAACCCGCGCAACTCGGTCTCGGGATTTCGAGTGCTGAAGCTGCATCCCGGCTTCGGCCCCGCGAACGCGAAACAAGCTCTGGAGCATTTCGAGGCACGCGGATTCGAGGCCAAGGCCCTCGCTGACTACGACGCGCCACAGCCGGTAAAAATGGAGTGGAAGCGATTCTGTGTGTTGTTCGAAAAGCTTGCCGATCCGGCAACACCCTGGGCCGGTCAGATCGGTTTGGTGAAGGACTGGTATAAGCCGCAGCTGGAACGAATCTATGACGCGGGCTGGACCCGCATGGGCGATCTGGAACAGCTGGAGACGCTGGCCGTGCAGCAACCCAGCCGCGAGCGGTTCCTGACGGAACTAACCTTGGATCCGCCGGTGGCCACGAGCGATCAATCGCAGGGTGCCTCGAAGGACGAGGACTTCGTGATTTTATCGACGATTCACTCCGCGAAGGGCCAGGAGTGGGACATCGTGTATGTGCTCAATGTATCGGACGGGAACTTCCCGTCGGAATTTTCGACCGGCAAGGCGGAGATGATCGAGGAAGAACGCCGCCTGCTCTACGTGGCCATGACCCGCGCGCGCAACGAATTGCATCTGTGCGCGCCGCTCAAATATGCAGTGACCCAACAGGCAAAGAATGGCGACGCCCATGTATATGGCGCCAAGAGCCGCTTCATGAGCGACAAGGTTCTGGACACCATGGAAAAAATTTCCGTCCGAACCAGCATGGGAGTTGAAAGCCTAAAGGCAGGCGATACGACGACGGTCGACGTTGTCGCGCAACTCAAAGAAATGTGGTGAGTGCCTCAAGGTAGCATTGCTACCCGTGGCGCTTACCAGCGGCGTGATCCGCCGCCTCCACCACCCCCACCCCCGCCTCCACCGCCGCCGGGTTTTCGCGGAGCGCGTTCCTGAGCCTCATTCACGCGCAGCGGTCGACCACCCATCTGGAAGCCGTTGGTCTGTTGGATGGCGTTTTGCGCTTCACCTGCGGCCATGTCGACAAATGCAAACCCACGCGGACGCCCGGTTTCCCGATCGTTGATGAGTTTGACGGATTCGACTTTGCCGTGGCGCTCGAAGATCGCACGCACTTCGTCTTCGGTCGCGGTGAATGGCAGGTTGCCCACGTAGATCGTCGTCATTCAACTAATCTCACTGACTGGTGCGTGTCTCGCGGTCATCCCACTCGCACGCGGTTTCAACATGCAGACACCCGCGCGAGTCGCAGCATCGTCTGTACCATCGGCCGAGCACTAATTTGAACTAGGGAATCGACCTAATGGCCGATGCTACGCTTTGAGATAATTGTTGGCAAACGCCGGATAAGCCTGCGGGAAAGGAGTTATTCGACCTCCAGATACGCATAGCCGTTGAGTTCGTTTTCATAGAAGCGCTTGACCGCTTGAGCCTCGCTCAAGGACATCCGCCCTTCCTGTACCGCCCGTTCGCAATCCCGGGCGATCCCTGGATACAGCTCGTCAGTGTCGTACTCCATGTACTCGAGAACCTTATTGGCCGTATCGCCCTTGACGATTTCCTCGATCCACCAGCCGCCACCGTCCTGCAGGCGAATGTGCACCACGTGCGTATCGCCGAACAGATTATGCAAATCGCCCAGCGTCTCCTGATAAGCCCCCACCAGAAATGCCGCGAGGTAGTACGGTTCGCCGGGATTGAGCTCATGCACTTCTAAGGTGCGTTTGGTGATGCGCGGATGCACGAACTTATCGATTTTGCCGTCCGAATCGCAGGTGATGTCGGCCAGTACGGCATTGCGCGTCGGCCGCTCGCCCAAGCGCTGGATGGGCATGATGGGAAAGACCTGGCCGATGGCCCAGCTGTCCGGCAGCGATTGGAAAATGGAGAAATTACAGAAATAGATATCGCTCAGCATGTCCTCAATGTTGTCCAGTTCTTCAGGGATCCGATCGAGCTTGCGGCAGTAATCGCGAATCTTGGCGCAGGTAGCCCAGTAGAGCCTTTCCGCCAATCCCCGAAACTCGAGGCTCAGGTAGCCTAAGTTGAACATTTGCAGCGCCTGTTCACGGGCCTGCAGCGCGTCGTGATAGCACTCCACGAGCCGCCGCTCGTTAACTGATCGGTAGCTGTCGAACAAATCGAGCACGGGCTGCGGCAGCTCTTCGGTTCCCTGATAGTCCTCCTCGGGGCGGCCGGATACTTTGAACTGATCCAGCTTGGAGGCTCCCAAGATGTCGAACACCAGCAGGCTGTGGTGGGCGGCGATGGCACGGCCCGATTCGCTCACAATCATGGGGTGGGGCACGTCGCGCGCGTCGCAGACGCTCTTGATGCGATACACCACATCGCCGGCGTATTCATTAAGAGTGTAGTTCATCGAAGACTCGTAATTGGTCCCGCTGCCGTCGTAGTCCACGCCCAATCCGCCGCCGATATCGATGTACTTGAGGCCTGCGCCCATGATCTTGAGCTCAGCGTAAACATGCGCCAGCTCGTTGATGGCATCCTTCACGCGGCGAATGTCTTGCAGCTGGCTGCCCGGATGGCAGTGCACGAGCTGCAGGCAATCGAGCATATTTCGCTCCTTCAGAAGCGCGTACAGATCCAGAATCTCGCTTATGAACAAACCGAATTTGGATTTTTCGCCCGCGGACTCGCGCCATCGTCCGGCGCCTTCGCTTGCCAGCTTGACGCGCACTCCGATCTTGGGCCGCACGCCGTACTTTTCGGCGTGCTTCAAGATCAGGTGGATCTCCTCGTAGTTTTCAACCACGGGAATGATGGTGCGGCCCAGTTTGGTGGCGATCATGACCGCTTCGATATAACTGTCGTCCTTGAAGCCGTTGCACACCACCAGCCGGTCGGGTGCATTTTCGGTAATGGACATGACCGCGAGCAGTTCCGGTTTGGAACCGACCTCGAGACCGAAGCCGAATTCCTTGCCGTAGCGATAGACCTCCTCGACCACGAGCCGTTGCTGGTTGACCTTGATGGGGAAGACCGCTGCGTAACGATTCTTGTAATCGTTTTCTGAAATGGCGGTTGCGAACGCGTCGGCAAGATGACGCAGGCGATGCGCAAGAATATCGGAGAAACGAATGACGACCGGCGTATGAAGATCACGCGCCTTGAGTCCTTGAACCACGTCGTAAAGATCGATTTCGCGGCTTGCATCGAGGTTGGGGCGGATGACCACATGGCCGTCCGCGTTGATTGAAAAGTAACCCTTGCCCCAAGCCTCAACCTGGTACAAGTCGAGAGACTCAGAGATCTTCCAGGCATGGTTCTGGCCGGTAAGCACTTTCGCGGGCGTGTTCATGAGGCGCGCACGATAGCAAATTGTAGCGGCATGTAAATGACGGGTTAGGCGCCTCTTGCGATCGGCCGATGCGGATCTCGAATCCATTCGCTCCAGGAACCGGCATAGAGTTGCGCGCCATGGAGACCCGCGACCTCCAAACTCAGCAAATTATGGCAGGCCGTGACCCCCGAGCCGCACATGGCCGCCACCTGCGTCGGGCTTCGGCCGGCCAGGCGCTTTTCCCACATTTGGCGCAACAGCGGTGCCGGCAGGAAGCGCCCGTCCGCGCCGAGATTGGCCGAAAACGGATGATTCACGGCGCCCGCAACGTGACCGGCGACCGCATCGATAGGCTCGACTGTCCCGGCATAGCGTTCGCCGGCACGGGCATCGATCAATAGAAACCCGGGATCCGATAAACGATGCTCGAGCTCGGCGGTGCGGATCACCGCAGCCGCATCAACTTGCAGGGATATATGACGGTCGCTTGCGACTGTCGGCAGCGGCGTTTCCTCCCCCGATTGCAATGCGCCACCCTCGCTCACCCAAGCCTTGATGCCGCCGTCCAACACCGCCGCGGCGGAGTGGCCCACCCATCGCAGCATCCACCAGAGCCTGGCAGCGAAAGCGCCGGCGCTGTCGTCATAAGCGATGACCTGGCTGGCGCGGCCAATCCTCAATAGGGCCAGCGTGTCCGCGAAATCGCCGGGATTGGGGAGCGGATGGCGCCCCGAGGTCGCGGTTATGGGAGCGGACAAATCCCTGTTGAGGTCGGCATAGCGGGCTCCGGGGATGTGTCCCTCAAGGTATGCGCGCCGACCGCCCTCAGGGTTCATCAGATCGAAGCGGCAATCAATAACGGCGATGTCAGGCTTGCCCACCAAGTCGCGAAGGTCCGCGGCGCCGATTAAGGCTGTAAATGTCATCCATCCAGCTTAGCGCGATGACGGGTTAGGTTCATCCGCTACAATCCACGCTATGGCACTTACTCTTTACTGGGGCAGCGGCAGTCCTTTCTCGTGGCGGGTTCTCCTGGCGCTGGAGCACAAGGGGCTGCAATACGAGTCTCAGCTGCTGCATTTCGACAAGCAGGAGCACCAATCGCCGCAGATGCTGAAGATGAATCCGCGCGGTCGCGTGCCGGTCCTCAAGGATGGCGATTACGTCGTGTTTGAGTCGGTGGCCATCCTCTACTACTTGGACCTGAAGTATCCCCAGCCGCCCATTTTCGGCCTCACTCCGGAAGAAGCCGGCGTCATCATGCGGGTTATCTGCGAGTTTCAGTACTACGCGGAGCCTTCGGTGCAAAAGATCGTCAGCGCCATCTTCGCCGACCAGGTCGCCGCGGATATCGACAACCTTACCGATGCCATGCACTTGGTCGGACGCGAGGCGCGCACGATCGAAGGGCGCCTGAGCAAGGAGGAATGGATCGTCGGCGCGAATTATTCTGCGCTCGATATGGTGATTTTCCCCTGGATTCAGATATTGCGGCGGGCCTTGAATCGCAGCGCCGCCGCTGAACTCGGCGCGCGTTTCCTGCCCATGGAACGCAATTACCCCGCATTGGCTCGTTGGATTCATCGCATAGAGTCGCTTCCCGGGTACGAACGCACCTATCCGCCGCACTGGCGTGACACTTGATCAATCTTTAGGAAAAACAACATGGCAGAAACGTTATGAGCACACACGAAGTGCATGTGAAATTCTTGGGCAGGATCGTCATGGTCGGTTTCGGCAGCATCGGACAGGGTGTCTTGCCTTTGATCTTGCGTCACATCGGCACTTCGGCGGATCGCATCACCATCGTCACGGCGGAAGACAAGGGCAGTTCGGAAGCCCAGGAATTCGGCGTGAAATTCGTCAAGACCGCGCTGACGCCCGAGAACTATCGCCAGGTTCTGGAGCCCGTTTTGAGCGCGGGCGATTTCCTCCTGAATTTGTCGGTGGATGTCTCGAGCGTTGCACTCGTCGAATTGGCGCGTGAACGCGGCGCCCTGTACTTGGACACCTGCATTGAACCTTGGGCCGGCGGTTACACAGACCCCAACATGCCGGTCGAAGCGCGCAGCAATTACGCCATGCGTCTGAACGCCTTGCGGCTGCGCAAGGGGCACGAGAAGGCGCCCACGGCGGTCCTTACGCACGGCGCCAATCCCGGCTTGGTCTCACACTTGGTCAAACACGCGCTCTTGAACATTGCCAAGGACACGGGCGTGAACAGCGGCGTTCCGCAAGACCGCGCCGGCTGGGCGGCGCTTGCGCAAGCCTTGGGCATCAAGGTCATTCATGTGGCGGAACGCGACACGCAGGTTGCCAATGCGCCCAAGCAGCCGAACGAATTCGTGAATACCTGGTCGGTCGATGGGTTTGTCAGCGAAGGCGCACAGCCTGCGGAACTGGGGTGGGGCACGCACGAGAAGCATTTTCCGGCCGATGGCGGCCGGCACAAAACCGGCTCGCGCTGCGCCATTTACTTGAATCGGCCGGGGGCCAGCACCCGTGTGCGCACGTGGACACCGTCGGCGGGATACTTCCACGGCTTTCTCATCACGCATTCGGAAGCGATCTCGTTGGCAGACTACTACACCGTGATGGAAGGAGAGCGCGTGGTTTACCGGCCCACGAGTCACTATGCCTATCACCCGAGCGACAATGCCGTGCTGTCGGTACACGAATTGGCCGGCCGGAACTGGCACCTGCAAGATCGCAAACGGATCATGATGAGCGAAATCACGGAGGGCATCGACGAACTCGGCGTTCTCCTCGCGGGACACGCGAAAAATGCCTATTGGTACGGCTCGCAACTGTCCATCGGCGAGGCGCGTGCCTTGGCCCCCTACAACAGCGCGACCAGTCTGCAGGTCACATCGGCTGCGCTCGCCGGCATGATCTGGGCAATGGAGAATCCGAACCGCGGCGTGGTGGAACCGGATGACATGGACTACCAGCGCCCGCTGCAGATTTGTCTGCCCTATCTAGGACCGGTGGTGGGAAAGTACACGGACTGGACGCCCTTGTTTGAGCGCGGCGAGCTGTTTGCCGAAGACCTCGATCGATCCGACCCTTGGCAATTCAAGAACATTCGGGTGGTTTGAGCGCACGTTCGCGTGGTCTGAGCACATAGCTGATCGCTGCGACCGTGAAGGTGGCCGCGCCTGCGGGCAACTCGACCGTGACCTCGTCATCGAGCGCCTTACCCATGAGGCCGCGCCCCAAGGGCGAGTCCATGCTGACGTAGCTACCATCCATATCGAATTCGTCCGGCCCGACGATGCGATGCCAGCGCAGCTCGCCGGCGGTGCTTTCAATCTGCACCCACGCGCCAAAATACACGCGTTTTGGATCGCGGCGGGCGAGAGGTGCCAAGGGATCGACGATGGCCATTCCCTCGAGCCGCTTGCGCAGAAAGCGCACGCGCCGGTCGATTTCGTGCAGGCGTTTCTTGCCGTAGGTGTACTCGGCATTTTCCGAGCGGTCTCCTTGTGCGGCGGCCTCGGAGACAGATTGAGTCACTCGCGGTCGTTCCTCGTGCCAGAGCTGATCAAGCTCGTCTTGCAGTCGCTTGGCGCCTTCCGGGGTGATGTATTTGGAACCGGGCGGTGTAGGCGGGCGATATCTTGACACGGTGCAATATCTCAAAGAGACGTTTCAGGACGTGAATTAGTTCTTGCGAGATTACATCCGACTGAGCAGTTGCTCACAGATTGCTGCAGGCCCGAATCATAAGCTCTCATTCATGAGCGCCAAATACTACACCCACTTTATCGCGCAATCGGAAGACGCCATCGAGTACAACGAATATCGCGGCGTCGTCGAACTGCTCGGCCAGGCGGCAAGTGTGGAAGGCGATCGAGAAATCGCGCGCATGCTGGCGCGCAGCTTTGATCTCGAGGAGACCGACATCCAAGTCCTGCAGTGGCACCAATTGCACTGAAGGCAACCGTACCTGGTACCGATCCCCTAGCGGGCTTTACTTCCCTTCATTGAAGTCCGCCTCTCATGCCCCGAGCTAACACTCGGGGCTTTTTTTTAGCAAGTGGTAGACTTCGCCCAACGCCCAACCAGAAGGGCAGGAGGGGAAGATGGGTAAATTTGCGCTTGCCTTGGTTGCCGTTGCGGGTCTCTTTTTGTCGGGGTGCGGCTATAACACGATCCAGACGACGGACGAACAGACCAAAGCCGCCTGGTCCGAAGTCCTCAACCAATACCAACGACGCGCCGACCTCATCCCCAATTTGGTGAAAACCGTCCAGGGCTACGCGGCTCAGGAGCAAACCGTGTTGTTGGGCGTCACCGAGGCGCGGGCAAAAGTCGGCTCCATTCAGGCGACACCCGAATTGGTCAATGACGCGGCGGCGATGGCCAAATTCCAGGCGGCTCAGTCGCAACTGACCAGCGCCTTATCCAGGCTCCTGGTTGTGACGGAAAATTATCCGCAATTGAAGTCCGATCAAAATTTCCGCGATCTGCAGGCACAGCTCGAGGGCACAGAGAACCGCATTACCGTGGCGCGCAACCGCTACATTCAGTCGGTGCAGACCTACAACCTGGCGATCCGCTCCTTTCCGTCGAATCTGACGGCGATGATGTTTGGCTATAAGACCAAGGCCAACTTTTCGGTCGAAAACGAAGCCGCGATTTCCAAACCCCCTTCGGTGGACTTCGCGCCGCCGCCGGCGCAGACGCCGGCAACTCAGCCGCCCCCGGCGACCCAGCCGCCGCCTGCGCCGGCACACTAGGAGCCTAAAATACTCGGACAGCCTGCTGTCATGCGCGTTGCCCGCCTCGGGGCAGGGCTCATACTGCTGCTCGGATTCGCACTCGCTCGTGCGGACGTCGCCGGAGAAGTCGCCGTGCCGCCGGTCACCGCGCGGGTGACGGATCTAACCGGTACCTTGTCCGGCGCGGCCGTCGCGCGCATCGAGGCCAAGCTCAAGGACCTCGAGGCCAAGAAAGGCAGTCAGGTCGCGGTGCTCATCGTTCCGACCACGCAACCCGAGGAGATCGAACAGTACGGGATCCGCGTCGCGGAGGCGTGGAAACTCGGCCGCAAGGGCGTTGATGACGGCGCGATTCTGCTCGTAGCGAAGGACGACCGGCGTGTGCGCATCGAGGTTGGTCAGGGTTTGGAAGGTGCGCTGCCCGATGCGATTGCGAATCGAATCGTTACCGAGACCATTACCCCGCACTTCAAACAGGCCGACTTCGATGGCGGCGTCGAGGCAGGCGTCAACCAGATCATCTCTGTGATCAATGGCGAGGCCTTGCCCGCCCCGGACAAGAAATGGGAGCGACACAGCGGTTTGGGAAATTTGCTGCCGGTGTTGCTGATCGTGGTGTTCGTCGCCGGCGGCGTACTGCGTGCCATGTTCGGCAGATTGTTTGGATCCATAGCAACGGGCGGTTTGGCCGGCGGCATCGTCTGGCTGTTGAGTCACCTGATTCCCATCGGCATCGGCGCGGGTTTGCTTGCGTTCCTGTTCGCCATGCTTACCGGCGGCTCACGTTCGGGTTGGACGAGCGGCGGCGGCTTCGGCGGGGGGCTTGGGGGTTTTGGGGGAG